>Ga0335081_10000481_pt1 | contig 69051 bp, 57 predicted proteins | sample Lox_Sample_35_FD_206713 | JGI IMG/M metagenome (GOLD analysis project Ga0335081, IMG submission 206713) | Soil microbial communities from Loxahatchee National Wildlife Refuge, Florida, United States - Lox_Sample_3.5 | ecosystem: Environmental > Terrestrial > Soil > Wetlands | place: USA...
AATCCGTTGATCGCAACGATGATCGGCCTGAAGACAGCGAAGAACAGTTTCAGTGGATAGGATATAAACAGCGCCGTCCCTTGCGCTCTCTGAATTGCCAGCCACTTGGGGGCTTGTTCTCCCAGCGTGATGTGCAGAAACGTTATGATGGAAAAACCGACCGCTATTGCAATCACTTCGATTAACTTCTCGTTTTCGAGGCCAAATACTCCGCAAACGGGCCTGAGCATGCCTGCAACAAGCGGCTCCCCGACCCACCCCAACGCCAAGCTTGCCATGGTGACACCAAGCTGGGTCGCCGAGAGGTATGTGTCCATGTGGGCGAGAATTTCTTTCGCCACGGCAGCCCTCTTGTTCCCCCGTTCCGCCAGCGGCTCAATCTGAGTATTGCGGACTTTGACGATTGCAAATTCAGCGGCAACGAAAAAAGCGTTCAGGAGTACTACAACGAGTACGACGAGAATGTTGAAGAGGTATTCCAATACCATTGGTTGCACCAATCCGTTCTCGAAGAATATAGCCGTAATTGGGTGGGACTTCAAGAAAATCGAAGCGGGCTCAAGGAAAACGGTGATTCCAACTAAATTTTACCGTCGCAACTGTTCGGAAATCCAGAAAAGGTAGGATTCAAGCTTTGCAAGGAAATTGAGGTAGGCAGTTGACCATTCGGTGGGATTCGAAGGTTGTGATTTGCCAAGGAGTTCTTGAAATAGTTTTGAAACCTCGACCGCAATTTTCTGCTTGCCTTCTTCAATGGCCGCCTCGACGTCCGAAGTGTAAAATACTCTCAGGTTTCTGATGTCGTGACGCACGCGGGCTTCCGGAGACTTCTTGGAAAAGTATGAAAGGTCTGTCTTGCTGCCTCCGGACATTTCATAGACGATCAGATTCCAGCGCTCCATGATTTCCCGAAACTCGCGCTCACCTTGGCAAAAATCCTGCGGCAATCGGCTTGAAGCTAGTTCTGTTGCCAACGTTGTCCGGAAGAGGAGGTCCCCACCAATGAATTGGGAAAGAAGGTTCAGATCCTTCCGAATTCCGAGGATTCGCACAGCTGCATCGTGTGTTTCGCGCTCAATGTTGCGACTTCCGACTGCAGGCTTGTTGCTCTGCTGTTGCGACATCATCTTCATTTTAAGCGCAAGCTCAGCATCCCCCTTTCCCTCGCCGGTCTTCGCCGGAACAGCAGGGTATTTCAGTCGTGGGCTCTCTTTTGAGGATGCTGACAGCAGGGCCTCGAGCTGGTCCCATTCAAGACCGTCAAATTTCTTGATTGCAGAAACAAACGATGGGCGCTGTTCGGCCTCTGTCTGAAGCAACATCAGGAGGCGCGTGAAGAGTCTGTCTTTGTACAAGTTTCGGAAATGACCCATATCCGCGATGACGTAGAGGTCTTCTTCAACACTTGAAAAGACTGTGTTGAACAGGCGGGCAATTTTGTGTTCCCCGATCTTCTTGTCGTCGATTTGCTTCATCGTGTAATCCACACCTGCCATGGTTGTATCAAAGACGATAGCCCGCTTCCGCATTCCGCGAAAGCTCTGCGCCGTTCCGACTTCGATAGTATCCATGCCCAGCATGCGCAGCTGGAGTTTTGTGTACAACGTCGGACCGGAGAAAGGAAGGATAACTCCGATGTCGTCAAGTACGCATTGCGACTCCACGAGGGCGTGCTTCAGGCACTCGATGACCTTTTTAGTATGAATCTCGTTGTAGGGCAGGATTTTTTTTCGTCCGAGGTATTGCTTGCAGGACGATTTCAGATCACTCGTGTCGAGAAAATAGATCGAGCCTTTTGCGGTTGGAGGAACGAATACGCTGATCTTGTCATCAAACAGTACGGACGCAGTGAAAAGTGAGAGCTTGGGTGTCGTCGCAAAATGTGATCCCAGTAATATGGCCCACTGCGAATTCCGTTCCGTCCAGTCGAACAGTTTATTGAGCTGCTCCGTCTCCGCAACGTGAAGAAAAATATCCTTGTGAAGCCAGTTTTCCGCGAGCACGTTTTTTGTGAACGACTCCGGCTCGAGCTGGAATGGATCGCCGGCGATGAGGAATTTATCTTTCGCAAGTGTCGCGAAGACTGCGAGAGCGGGAAGGTAGACTGTTTCGGCATCATCGACCAGCACGAGGTCGAATTGCAGACCTTTCATCCGCGGATCGACAAGGGCCGTCCACACGCTCGTGCAAACAAATTGTTTCCATTTGAGCTGCGCTGCTTCGTCGATCATGACAAATTCATCAACAGCTCGTGTTACCCGCTCTAGGCCCCCCAGCTCTTCCACCCGCTTCATGGCAAGACGGTACTCCTTCATCTCGTCAGCCGTGATGGGGGCGTTGGACTCGATGAGCGTTATTTCGTTCCCCAACGTCTGTTGGAGAGACAGGAGTCGCTTGTGAGCCTGTTGTTTTTCTGCATATTGTTTCTGAGCAAGCGCCTGTTCATCCTTGGAGTATCCCTTCTTCAATTTCTCAATCACCGAGGCCGCTTGATGTTTTTGAATGACGTCACGGATGCCTTCTAAGTCCTTGCCTGTCTGGTCGGTTTGCTTGCGCAATTCAGTCAGCCGATCGCGCATTGTCTGAATCTTGGCATAAAAATCCTCGTGGAGGCTCTGTTTCACGCGGATGGACCAGTAATGCTCAAGCAGCTGAACGCGTTCGTGAAAGATTTTTCTCTTTTCATTCCTGAGCGCCGCCACCTGCTCTTCAAAGGAGAGGTGGCCAATGCGAGCGGCGTTCGCGGGCGATGGAAACCCAACCCGCGCTGCAGACTTGGAGAGGTCCACTCCAAGCTGTTGGCCAATGTCTGCCGTTTTTAGCAGGGTTGCATCGACGTGGTCATTCGCATTTGCCACAAACAACACCCGCTTTCCGGCTTTGATGTAATTCGCAGCAAGGAGAGCGAGGACGTGCGTTTTCCCCGTCAAAATCGGTCCCCATAGAACAGAGACTCTGTTTTGGAGGACCTTCGTCACTGCTTCTGACTGGCTTTGGGGGGTTTGCGGCAGAAATTGCGGCTCGAAGGAAGCGGCATTTCTGTTTGATTCATCCGCAGGGTTGAAGAGCAGCGACGCCATGAACGACGTGCTTGCATCCCGGGGTAGCCTATCCAGCATCGGTTGAATGTGCTCGTCATAGCTCCAAGAACATTTCACTTCAGGAAGGGACGGCCCGAAATCAATGGGGAGCGCAATAGTCATGAACTGATTGTCGACGGAGATGATCCTGCCTTTGACAACAATGGGTTGCACTTGACCAACCGAAAACGTCGCGAGTTCGGCCGTTTGCAGAAAAAGGTCTTCTGGGATCTCAAAACGGTAATAGAAATGGTCGGCAAAAGCCGCTACGGATATTCCGTCGAACAAACTTATCTCGTGCCGCATCGTTTTGAGCTGATCAAGCTCAAACTGCAATGCCGTGCGCAGAGCGGAGAAGACGGACTCGGACTGCATTTCCTGCTTTTCTTCAGCCATTCGTCCGGATGCCAAGGGGTGGTCGGTGGAGGAACATCTTCATTTCGGGAGACCGGTGTATGCTTGCGATGCGCAAGCTTTCAACAAAAGTAGGAGAAATATTTAGAAAGTCAAGAATGCTCGAGCCGCCGGCTTGGCCCGTGTAGAAAACAAAGAACCTCCGTGACCTCGGAACGAACAGCAGCTCCGAGATCTCCGGAGGTTCACATATCAAGTGGTTCGGCCGACCTAGGGCTTGTCCGGCAACTCAACAAAAGCGTCGCCGAACAAATCGTCAGCTACCGTCGATGAGTCAAAGAATTCGCGGAATTCTGTCCCTTCGAGTTTCTTTCTTCTCAAGTAAATGAGTAGTGCCGAAATCGAGGCGCCTGCAAGCAAACCGAGCACGATGTACTTCTTCATACTTCCCCTGAATCAGAATATCACATTGCTGAAATAAAGATGAACTGCGTAGTCAATATAACCATTAGCGACGTAACTTTGATTGAAAGTTTGATTAAAAAACTTCAATTTTTGTTCGAGATCTTCTTCAGCGGGGACAATCACCGTTCGCTTGGCGATTGTTCTCATGCCGGAGGTCTCTTCCTTCTCCTCCGTTCGTTCTTTGCTCATACGGATTCGACCTGTCACCGGCAACAACACGCTGCCGGCTCGATCTCCGTGAGGCGCGCAGGAATTTGTTCAGGCAGCAGGAGCTTTCGGTTCCCCCTCATCCGCCATCTTCGCTTTGATTTCCTGAACTTCGTTTCGAATCTCCTGGGCTTTCCTTTTCAGATCTGCCATGTGTTTGCGAAGCCGAACGCCGGCAGACTTGTTTTTCTTTTGATAGAACTTGTCAAAATCGACCTTGTAGGTCTGAATCAAATCAACGAGTTCCTGAAATCTGTCCATAACGATCCTTTCTGTTGTTTATTTGAAGAACGACACTGATCCATCTGCGCTTAATAGTTCGGCTCTCATCAAGATCGGAGCCGGCAAATCCACGGGTCAAGATTCATCTTTTACATCATCTTATCTACATTCTGAAAACAGGGAATCCGTTGTCAAGGAAAGAAGATCAATCGTTAAACCTTGAAATTTGCCAAAATCAGCGTCAGGAGCCACAGGCTTCATCGAAAACGACTTTGTGCAAATCCCCTTTGTGACCGTTCCAGCCTTGCCGAATTTTGGCTATCTTCCCGGGCCGAGCAGATCCCACTTTTTTCTTGCATTTTCAATTGGCACTACGAAGAATTCCCAAGCTTGCTGCATCAATTCTCGGAAGACTCTGAATCTGATCCCGATTGCACTGACTGCACGAACTAGTGAACGCGATTCCTTCGGTTCAAAACAAATGCGTCTTGTTGTCGAAATCCTTCTTGGTGACCAGCGTACTCCTTTCAAAGTCGGTTTGAGAATCCTAACTCATAATATCAGTCGAATAGAATAATAAAATTAATGTTTTCCTTTATCGATCTAGGTTAAGTCTCTGTGTAAACGAGAATTCATTCACAAGAAGTTGTCTTATACCGGAGTTGGTTCGGAGGTCTATTTCTTTTCCTCGAAAATATAAGAATTTCGATAGTAAAAGAAAAGCGAAATCATTCAAAAAAGGACACTTCCACCGTTCACGCTTAAAGTGGTACCAACAAGGTGTTGAGATAGGTCGGAAGCCAAAAAGAGAACCGATCCCACAATGTCTTCTGGAATTGCAACCTTGCCTCGAGGAATGTCCTTGTTGATTTCTGAAAGCTGGGCCGGGTCCGACAACGCGTGTTTAGTCATGTCGGTCAATACCCACCCAGGTGAGACAGCATTGACATTTATGTTAAAAGGGGCAAGTTCGACAGCTATCGACTTGGTGAATGCGATCACACCTCCTTTGGAAGCAGCATAATGCGAGTGATACGGTTCTCCTCTCTGACCTGCAGTACTGGAAATATTGATGATTTTGCCATACTTCTGCCGGCGCATTATGGGGGCAACCGAATTACAGAAAAGAAATGTGCCTTTCAGGTTTACATCAATCGTCTCGTCCCATTCCCGCTCGGTCAGGCTTCCGATTTCTCCACGTTTCCAAATGCCTGCATTGTTTACAAGGATGTCAATGCGATCATGCTCTGCCATGACAAATCTCACAGTTCTTCGCACGTCGAAAAGACGGTCTACTCGGGCCCGCACTATCGTGCACTCTCCACCTTGTTTTGCAATTCTGTTAGCACAATCAAGTGCCGCTCTCTTGTCAGATCCAAAGGCGATCACAACTTTGGCCCCGACTCTAGCAAATCCTATTGCCACAGCAGCACCGATCCCCTTGGATCCTCCCGTAATTAGTACAATCTTTCCCTTAAGGTCTTGCATGTGCATTCCTTCCATTTGGTCACTTGCTAATTTGAGGCTTTTTCGCAGAATTTCAACTTCTATATTGACTCTCTAGAATAATAGGACTAAATTAGTCCGATATTAATTCAGAGTCTCTAGTCTTAAAAGGGACTTCCAAATTGCAACTACCTTGCATTGAGATAGTGACGTCAACCCATGAATTCTTCAAAATCCGAATCGACTTCATCCAGCCAGCTATTCCACGAATACGTATTTCACCGGCAAATATCCTTAGCCCTCTTCCGTCCTCAACAAAGCCAAGAGAGGCCGGTTACGCACTTTGCACTTCTGAACACCGGATCGCTCAATCTCCCTCGAATTCGTTCCTTGTTCGGCCCGTTTGTATCGTCTCACCGAGGAAATGCCGTGACCCCAGAAGCGGAGTATCCGACGTGAAGTTCGCGGGACTGGATACGCTTCTCCCGGGTGAAACGGGTATCGTAGGAAAGCTTGAAACACCCTCCTTTGAAGTTCGGCAAAGACTCATGGAAATGGGGCTAACGAAGGGGGTCCTTGTGTCGGTGGTTCGGGTGGCGCCCCTCGGGGATCCGATGGAAATTGAGTTACGGGGATATCGTCTTTCTCTCCGTCGGAAAGAGGCAGAGGCAGTAAAGGTTCAAACGGGAAAATCTTAATGTTCCGCGACACCGTTGACATAGGCGTCGGTCACATAGCGATCATCGGTAACCCGAACTCGGGCAAGACCGCTCTCTTCAATGCTCTGACGGGCATGCGACAGAGAGTTGCGAATTACCCTGGAGTAACCGTCGAGAAGAAAGAAGGGAAGATTTCCCTTGAGGACGGAAGAGAGATCGTCTTACTCGATCTCCCCGGCTCGTACAGTCTGACACCCCGCTCACCCGATGAAAAAATTGCGACGGACGTTCTCCTGGGGCGGCTTGAACACACTCCATCTCCAGACACAGTCATTTGCGTGATCGACGCGAGTAATCTCGAGCGCAATTTGTATCTGCTGTGCCAGATCATCGATCATGAGATACCTGTTGTGGTTGCACTCAACATGGTCGACGTCGCAGAACAGAACGGTGTTTTCGTTGACCCCGTGAGACTAGCAGCCACCCTTGGCGTCAGGATCGTTCCCACGGTCGCCACCAAAGGAATAGGAATCCGTGAGTTGAAACTTGCAATCGCGGAAAAAGTCCTTCCATCGCTCCGCACGCGGCAATGGAGCGTTGGCGAGCCGATGCAATCCGAGATTAGCGAACTCAAGGATTTGCTCCTCAACCTTCAAAACCTCAACGAAACTGAGGCATTTCACGAGTCTGTTTATCTTCTATCGTCGCCAACACTTTCCGTGGAACAACGCAAGAAGTTCCGGCCGGAGATCCTTGCGCACGTTCAGCAGGACCACCAACGTCTGGACGCTCTTGGCATCGACCGGCTATCCTCCATCGTGGAAGCACGGTATGACTGGATTCAACGAGTGTGTGAACAAGTCGTCAGCAGATCGCACCGGAAGGATATCAGCCTCACTGATAAGCTGGACAAAGTGCTCACGCACAGGGTGTGGGGGTTTGTCATTTTCCTTCTGCTCATGACGGTGATGTTCCAGGCAATCTTCACCTGGGCGACGGTACCAATGGATTATATTGGACAAGGCTTCAATGGTGTAGGCTCGCTTGTCGCAACGCTGTTGCCGCCAGGTGATCTTCGGGACCTGATCATTAACGGTGCGATCGCAGGTGTTGGAGCGGTCGTTACGTTTCTCCCCCAAATCCTCTTCCTGTTCCTGTACATTGGCATCTTGGAAGATACTGGATACATGGCAAGAGCCGCCTTTATCATGGATCGCGTTATGAGCAAAGTTGGCCTTCACGGCAAGTCCTTCATTCCGATGCTAAGCTCCTTTGCTTGCGCCATCCCCGGTATCATGGCAACCCGGACGATCGAGAACAAGAAGGATCGGCTGGTCACAATCCTGACTGCTCCCTTGATGAGTTGTAGTGCACGTCTTCCGGTGTACGCCCTTCTGATTGGAGCGTTTATTCCTACGCGAACTGTCCTTGGATTTTTGAACCTCGCGGGCCTCACGCTCGTTTCAATGTATCTGGTTGGTTTGCTTGCCGCCCTCGGAAGTGCATGGTTGTTCAAAAGGACCCTCCTGAAGAGCGAGACCCCGACCTTCATTATGGAACTTCCTCCATACAAGATTCCGTCCATGAGGTCCGTGCTGCTTCAGATGTGGAATCGTTCGATGCAGTTTCTCAAGCGAGCCGGAACAATCATCCTTGGTGTGTCCATCATTTTGTGGTTCCTGGCAACCTATCCCAAACTTGGTCACGGCACGCCGTCAGACCAGCTCCAACACAGTTTTGCCGGCCAGGCGGGACACCTGATGGAACCTCTCATCAAACCGCTCGGTTTTGACTGGAAAATCGGACTGGGCCTCGTTGGATCTCTGCTCCAGAGGGAAGTATTCGTAAGCACAATGGGCACAATTTATGGCATTAAGGATGCCAACGAGTCGATTGGCAACGCGAGCCTCCGCGAGCGGCTGCAGGAAGATGTCGATCCGGTGACCGGTCGCCACACGTTCACCACGCTCACAGCCATTTGTCTTATGATTTATTACGTGCTGGCCATGCAGTGCATGTCCACCGTTGCTGTTGTGAAGAGAGAAACCAATGGATGGAAATGGCCTGCCTTCCAATTTGCATACATGACCGGCCTCGCGTATGCGGTGACCTTTGTCGTCTATCACGTGGGCCGGTTCTTGCGTTAAACAAGTTTGCATGAACTGGCAACAGATCATATCGTGGGCGATTGTGGCGATAACGGCTTACCTACTTGTACGATCCTTGGTGCGGAAAAGACGACGTTCCGCTCTCGGCATTTGTGGAGACGACTGCGGATGTTCCGCGTCTGATCTTGTAAAGAAGATCCCCACTGACCGCTTGAAGGAACTTCGGGAACAACAGAAGCATCGTACTGCGTAGCACGTTCAAGAAGACTGAACCTGAAAACTCTCATCTGTCGTTTTGCAGGGATTTTTCGCGGACCGTGTATTCCTCTTCCTTCATCCAGCGAACCTTGACAATTCCTCCATTCAGCGGTATATTTTAAAGAAGCAGATGGGTGCCACTCATCACGAGGAGCGCCCTCTTTTTGTCTTTGAGACACCCGAACGAACGTGCGTTATGAGCGAAAGCGTTGTGAAAGTAAGCGACTCAACCGTCGAGACGTTTGACAACATCCCGACGACTCTCCCTGTGTTGCCGTTGAGAGATGTTGTTGTGTTCCCCTTCATGATTTTCCCCGTTCTCGTGGGCCGTGAGTCTTCGCTCCGAGCCGCCAACGAGGCGCTCGAGCGGAGCAAGAACATTTTTCTCGTGGCCCAGAAAAACTCTAATGTTGACGAACCGACTGCCGACGATGTCTATCAATACGGCACCATCGCCAAGATTATTCAAATGCTCAAGCTGCCCAATGGGCTCATGAGAATCCTGGTCGACGGGGTCGTGCAGGCGAAGATCCAAAAGTTCATAGCCAACTCCCGACACCTTGAGGCCGAGGTTGCACTGAACCGCGCAGATCTCCCTTCCGGACACGAGATCGACGCTCTTGTTCGCCACGCATCTTCCCTGTTTGCAGAATACGTCCGACTCAATCGAAATATTCCACCTGAAGTCCTTATGTCGTTCGAGGCAATCAAGGAACCTCAGAGAAGACTCTATTATATCGCGTCGAACTTGATTGTGTCCGTGGACGTAAAGCAGGGCATACTCGCTATCACAAACTTGCGCGAACAACTGTACGAGCTTTCAAAAATCCTCACCAAAGAAGTCGATATCCTCAAGATTGAACGGGAGATCGACGGCAAAGTACAGGACAACATTCAGAAATCACAACGCAAGTTCTTCATCCAGGAGCAGATACGGATTCTCCAGGATGAACTTGGAGACGAAGACGCTTCTCCCGAGCTGGTCAAGTTGAAGGATCAGATTCTGAAGGCAAAAATGCCGAAGGATGTCCAGGAAAAAGCGGTGGAGGAATTCAACAAGCTCAAAAAAACTTCGCCGATGTCTCCCGAGTTCACGGTCACGCGGAATTTCCTCGATTGGCTTATTGCCGTTCCGTGGATCAAGCGGACGAAAGACAACCTCGACGTCGAGCACGTCCGGGAAATACTCGACACAGACCATTATGGTCTGGATAAGCCCAAGGAACGCATACTCGAACACATCGCCGTCCTGAATCTTGTCAAGGAGATGCGCGGGCAGATCCTTTGTTTCGTGGGTCCCCCTGGTGTTGGAAAAACCTCGCTCGCGAAATCAATCGCTCGGGCACTCGGCCGGAAGCTCGTCAGAATTTCCCTTGGGGGGATACGAGACGAGGCGGAGATCCGAGGACATCGTCGCACCTACATCGGGTCCATGCCCGGAAAAATCATCCAATCGATGAAGCGAGCAGGTGTTGTGAACCCCGTCATCCTGATGGACGAAGTGGACAAGATGAGTATGGACTTCCGTGGCGACCCATCTGCCGCCCTCTTGGAAGTGCTTGATCCAGAGCAAAACGTTGCCTTCAACGACCACTATCTTGAGGTAGACTACGACCTTTCGAAGGTCATGTTCATCACCACGGCCAATGTCCGTTATCAAATCCCTCTGCCCCTTCAAGATCGAATGGAGATTATCGAGCTTCCAGGATATCTTGAACACGAGAAGCGAGAGATTGCCAAGCGTCATATCATCCCGAAGCAGATCGGCGAACATGGGCTGCAGGAAAAGAACGTTCTCATCGAGGATTCTGCCGTTACAAAGATCATCCAAGAATATACGCGAGAAGCCGGTGTCCGAAACCTCGAACGGGAAATCGCATCCGTATGCAGAAAAGTGGCCAAGGAACTTGTTCTCGCGAAGCGGAAGAACGGCCATAACAAGGCCGAAGGGAAACGGCGAAAACACCGTGAATTGCGCGAGCGAATTGTTGTCAGTCGCGACAAAGTTGAACAGTACCTTGGCGTCCCAAAATTCAGAAAGAAAGAGGCTGAGCGTGAACGCCGTGTGGGTTCGGTGACCGGGCTGGCGTGGACAAGCGTAGGTGGGGATATCTTGAATGTCGACGTCACGATCATGCGCGGCGCCGAACGACTGACGCTCACCGGACAGCTGGGCGAGGTGATGAAAGAATCTGCGCAGGCAGCGTTGAGTTATATACGTTCGAATGCAAAGGCGTTTGGCATCTATGCGGACTTTTACAAAAATCGGGAAATCCACATCCACCTTCCGGAAGGATCAATCCCGAAGGATGGCCCGTCTGCCGGCATCACAATGGCCATGGCGATCATTTCTGCGGCCAGCAATCGTGCGGCACGCAACGATGTTGCGATGACGGGCGAAATTACCTTGCGGGGAAACGTATTGCCGATTGGCGGTCTGAATGAAAAACTCCTCGCGGCCCAGCGAAGTGGCATCACGACGGTCCTGATCCCGAAGGAGAACGCGAAGGATCTCGCAGAAATTCCACAACGTGTCAAAGACGGGCTCACCATCATTCCCGTCGAAAAGATCGAAGATGCGGTCAAGCATGTCTTTGGCCACGCCAAGTCCAGGCGTGCTTGATGTGACAATTGCAATTCACTATTTGATTTTTTTTGTTTAGATTCCGGCTGTATGACTTATCAGGTTACCGCCCGCAAGTGGCGACCGATGGTTTTTGAGGATGTCATCGGTCAATCCCACGTGACGAATACACTCCGCAATGCAATCGCGACCAACCGAGTGGCGCACGCTTACATTTTCAGCGGCACACGAGGCTGTGGCAAAACAACAACGGCCCGAATCCTCGCAAAAGCGCTGAACTGCGTCAACCCTGTCAACAATAATCCCGACAATACTTGCGAGTATTGCCAGGAGATCACATCGGGGCGAAGTCTTGACGTCATTGAAATCGACGGCGCTTCGAACCGCGGCGTCGAAGAAATCCGCAACCTCCGGGAATCCGTCCGTTACACGCCAACACACGGCAAATACAAGATTTATATCATTGACGAAGTGCACATGCTCACCAAGGAAGCATTCAACGCACTTCTGAAGACGCTGGAAGAACCCCCATCTCACGTCGTCTTCATTTTCGCCACAACGGAAGTCCACAAAGTTCCGATGACGATCCTTTCCCGTTGTCAACGATTTGATTTCCGCCGAATTTCCATCGACGAAATCATTGCACGGTTACGGTACATCGCGAATGAAGAACACGTCACCATCGACGACGAAGCGCTCACAGTCATTGCGAAAAAAGGGGACGGGTCAATGCGCGATGCACAAAGTATCTTTGACCAGGTGCGATCGTATTGCGGCAATGAGATCAAAATGTCCGATGTCCTTTCGGTCTTGAACGTTGTCGACCAGGAGCAGTTCTTCAGGGTATCTGCCTTGATCAAGGAGAAGAACATACGCGGAGGAATCGAGCTGGTGGACGAGCTAATGCAAAGCGGACACGATTTGCGGGAATTCGTGGGGGGCTTAGCCGAGCATTTCCGGAACATCCTCGTCGTCAAAACGACGGAGTCAACGCACTTGCTTGAAACGTCGGAAGTCTACAAGAAGAAGTACGAGAACATTGCAAAAGAATGCAGCGAGCAGGATTTGCTACGGTTGATCAAAATCGCGCAGGAACTCGAACAATCCATCCGGTGGGTTTCGCAACCACGGTACAAATTGGAACTCGCGTTGCTCCAGATGATCAAACTGGAGAATTCCGTCCGCATCGATCAGCTGTTGGCACAGATTGGCGAGCTAAAAAAAAAGCTTAACGGTAGTCCGATAACATCTTCGTACGCACCGACCGCCCACGCAGCTTCATCTGCGGCAACCATCCCGAGTTCGCCCCGACCGGCGGGAGAAGTAAAGGTGATAGGGACTGTCAATGCCGGAACACTGCGCAGCGCGACGTATATCAACCCTTCAAAGAAGTACCAGCCTCTCGATTTAGCGCGGGTCGCGTCGTCGCCTTCCGTGTACACAGTACGGGATCCCGGTTTTGAAAAACCTTCACTCCATGCCGTGGAAGTACCGCCACCGACTTCTGGAACGTTTCCGACGGAGGAGTTGGAGGCTCGATGGCAGGAATTTGTCGAAGGCGTCACAAAGGCAAAAATCGCCATCGGAACAGTCCTCACGGAAAGTCGCTTCGCCGGATGCATCCAGGGCACTGTTCGGATTGGCTGCCCGGACGAGTATCACCTTTCGATGTTGAAACGCAACAAGGAGTTTCTTTCCGAGACCCTTGACACGGTCCTGGGAATGAAAATGAATGTTGAGCCAATTTTGCATACGACGGTATCCGCTTCTTCGCGGGAAGCAGCGCCCGTCCTTCACAGCCTTCCGAAGCCAACCAACGGTAATGGCGCAAACACGAAGGATCCATCGAACGAACACCCCTTGTTGGCTCTTTTGCGCAAAGAGCTTGGTGCAGAGCCTGTTCAATGAGGCAGTACTTGAATTTTCAGTCAAGGAATCGTATCATTTAACAGAATAGAGGAGCTACTGACCCGCCGAACCTTGTGAGAGTTTGATGTTGTATGAGGTGAGCATTACTCAGATCAAGTGTGGACGGTGTCGTTAGTTCAAAGATCGTTGGAGGAACCGACCGAATTCACACGTGAACGAGTGAATTCGGTTTTTCACTTTTATAGAGGTCTTGTGAGGAAATTATTCCTCTTCATTGTGTTGACGGTTGCGGCAGAGTCGCTCGACTCACAGTCGATTGCCAAGTATGCCGGTGAGTTTATGGCTATCGGCGTCGGCGGACGGGCTTTGGGACTTGGAAGCGCCCAGGTGGCGCTCGCAAGCGACGCAACAGCCGGGTACTGGAATCCTGCCGGCCTGGTGCGCATTCAATACCCGGAAATCGTGTTGATGCACGACGAGCGATTTGCGGGCCTGATCAATTATGATTACGCCTCTGTCGCGATTCCCTACGGCAAGGATGAGAGCTTTGGGCTCAGCATCATGCGGCTGGGTGTCGATGGAATCCCCGACACCCGAAACGCGTTGATCGATTATAGCGGAAGTGGAGTTCTTGATGCGGTCAACCGGTTGGACTACGACAAGATTACGAATTTCAGCTCCGCGGACTGGGCGTTCTACGCTTCCTATGCCTCCCGGTATTCTGAGGATCTCTCGTACGGTATTAATCTCAAGCTGATTCGAAGAACCCTCGCCGAATATTCCGCGACCGGTATAGGATTCGATTTCGGGCTGCTCTATTCGCCCGCAACGGACTTCTTTGTCGGTTTGAATGCACAGGATATTACAACGACGTTTCTGGCATGGAGCACCGGTACGGATGAGTTGGTGTCACCAACGGTCAAAGTTGGTGCTGCGTACTACCTCGATCTCCTGGGTGGCAGGTTTGCGCCAACGTGCGACGTCGACATCCGGTTTGAAAACAGAGAATTCGCGTCGATTGCGCACGTCGGCCCAATAAGTTTAGATCCCCACGGTGGCCTCGAATTTGACTATCATAAGTTGATCGCATTAAGAGTCGGCTATAGCGACGTGAAACAGCTTACGCTTGGGGCGGGATTGCATTTCCGAAAACTGGACATCGACTATTCGTTCGCGCGCTTCGGCCAGGAAAATGATCTTGGCGATACACACCGAATTTCCCTCCGATTTATCCTCCAGGGAGAAAAGTCAGCGCGGTAACCGTCGCCACATCAGGCCCTGCGGTTTTTTGCATGGAGTCCACGTGGAGATTGGCAGCCGTTGGTTCATCGACACGCCAAAAAAAATCCCGTGATCGCTCACGGGATTTTCTGGGCCTAAGCTTCACTATGCCTTGAAGCCGAAGAAGTAGAAAACGACTCTTTCTTATTTGGTCGTCATGACAAATACGCCATTCCAGTCGTCCGGCGGTGGGTTGATCTGATACAGACTGGCCCGCTGCGTGTAGATTTGCGCCACATAGCACGCTTCATCCAGAGAGAACGCCTGTTGAAAATAGGCAATAGCCTCTTCCCATTTCCTTTCCCGATACAACTTCAACCCTTCGTGGTACAGCTCTAGTGACTGTTTCTGGTTGTCCGTCAATTGCATGCCCGTTTTGCCCAGGAGCTCATACACCTTCACGGGTTCGGTCTTCCCTTTTACCTGGATGAGATCCAACTCACGCGTTACGACCTTTCCTTTCACGTGGCTGAAGGTGAAATCACTGATCATGATCTGGGATTGGTATTGCTTGTTCGCGCCTTCGAGGCGTGAAGCCAGGTTGACGCTGTCGCCAATGACGGTGTAGTCAAAGCGATCCTTGCCTCCCATGTTGCCGACAATGACGATCCCCGTGTTGACACCGCAACGGGCGGCCAACTCCGGCTTCCCTTCCTTTTTCCATTTGGGCCGCAACTCAGCAAGTCGTTTTTGCATGTCGAGAGCTGCATGGCAAGTGCGCAGCGCATGGTCTTTCTGTGCGAGAGGGGCTCCCCAGAAGGCCATCAGTGCGTCTCCTTCATACTTGTCCAGCGTCCCATCATACTTCAAAACGATCGACGTCATTTCATCCAGGTATTCGTTCAGAAGTTCAACAAGGCCCTCAGGATTTTTGTGATAATGCTCCGAGATTGTGGTGAAGCTGGCAATGTCTGAGAAGAAGATCGTCAACTCGCGTCTGTCCCCTCCTAGTTTTGCTTTCTCGGGCTCATTCACCAAAATATTGACTACGGCAGGATTTAGATAATGTCCGAACACCCCTTTGATCATCGCCTTTTGTTCGCGCTCCGTGAGGTACTGATAGACGGCCGTCCCAAAGTAGGCAAGAATAACCGCGAGGCTCGGATTGACAACGTTCATGAGAATGCTGGAGCTGGAAAACAGCACAATCGCGAGCTCAAAAATGCCAAAGATGAAAAGGAGCACAATTACGAACGAAGCTATTTCCAAAATCCAGATGTGTCGCAACTTGATCTGCCTGAATCTCCAGAGTCCAAGAAAGACAAGAACCGAGAGGACGAGGATCAGCGCCATTTCTAACCCGGGATCAAGGACCGTAATGAAGTTGCCATCGAGGACATTTTGAATTGCCGTCGCGTGGATTTCCACCCCGTTCATTGTATAGTTCTTCTTGCCCCCTTCGATGTTGGGAATGGGCACATTGTGATAGTCCCGCTCTTCCGGCATCACCGAACCGACGAGCACAATTTTTCCCTTGATCAGACTTTTTGTTCCCTCATCAAATGCGTTAATGTCGGTTTCATAATCGATTTCATCTTTGGTTTTGAACGTCGAGTCATCAATAACCTGCGAGAACGGAATGTAGCGAAAGCCATTTTCGTACTTCGAGGGCCCATAGTAGTTGAGCATAAAACTTGTCGCGTCGTACTTCGGAATGACACGATTCCCCAGAATAAATCCCTGGTCTTCGTCTCTTACCCGGGTCAGCGGTGGAAATCGGAAGTAGCGGTCGAGACACGCAAAGGCCAACGTCGGAATCAGATTGCCGGCCGCCGTCATCATGGGCATATATCGCCGCACGACCTGATCCCGATCCCATATGACATTGGTGAGTCCAATCTGTCCTTTGTTGGCATCGAAGAAAATGTTACCGTAGTTCTCCTTCAAGGAGCGAATATTAACATATTCACCCTCCCCACCGGTCTGAACGGTGGTGGCAAGCACAACATTATTGTATTTCTGAAGCACTTCTGCCAGTGCTGTATCACCCTCCCGTGGGCTGTCAAAGGTAATATCAAGCCCGATGACGGCAGCTCCGGCTGAGTTGAGATTCTCGATGAGGTGGGCGTAGTAGCTACGCGGAAACGGGAAGGACCTCGGCATCGCTTTCAAGTCATCGTCGGAAATACTCACAATGACGACATTACCATTGTCCTTGAGATCGCGGGGTTGTGATTGTTGGTAGCGGTTCTGGTACCGAAGGTCAACCGTGAGTTGGTCGATGCTCTGGAGTAGACCGATTTTGTCGAAGAAGATTCCCTGTGTGAGGACGATGACAATTACACCGATCCCCAGGCCTATCCCTAACCGGATCAGGGTGGGCAATGTTTTCTTCTTGAAATCGTACGAGGCCATGAGCGTTCCGGACTAGAACATGAATCGGTAGACCAGGCTGAAAATCTTGTCGTCCGTCATACCGCTGTTTTGGTAGTAATTCATTTGGAAAGCAAAGTCGTGACGATTGAGAGAATAGTCGGCAGAAGCGGTGTAGGTCACCCGGTTGAATGCCCCAAATTGAGGACTAATGGATGCCGCAAGATGGAGGTTGTCCCCTAACATGTTGTACCGTGCTCCGGCGGTGATCACTGTATAGTTGAAGGTGGCTGTCGTATCGATTCTCGTTGCGCCAAGGTTTCCGGAATTTGTTATGTCAGAGTAGAACAGGCGTTGATCATTACTGTTCCCACTGTACAGTATACTGAGGGTTGTTTGCAGCGGGATATTGAATTGTCCAGTCCAGGCAAATTGCAGAAAGCTGTTCGACTGGTTTCGTCTGTACACAGTGTTGTCCTTCTTGTCGGCAACACTGATGCTTGCCGTCAACGTATGGTGAATTCCATCGACGAAATCGTAGTTGGCGCTAAAATAGTACCTGTTCGTTGCCTCGTCAGCGACCTGCCCGGCAACTTTCAAGGCCGTATCCACTGCTGAAACATCTTGCAAGACTAGTTGGCCGTTATTTCTGCCAACTAAACCGTAACCCAATTGGAAAGATGGGATGTTCGCGGCAAGATTGAAGGCGAGTGAACTATTCAGATTCGAATACCGCGTTGTCCCTGTCTTTGTAAACGCAGTATTGTCCTGTTTCCCTTCGTATGAAACACTCAGGAATATTCTATTGCTGTACAAGCGGAGGTAGTCGGAAATTTGATAGCCCTGGATGTCAGTCTGGAGGAACGGGTTGCCAAATGACTGGTACGCGGCACCCCGTCGGAAAAATTGCGTACGCAAGAAATTCTTGAAGTAGTTCAACGAGAGCGTTGCTTCTGTCGAGAGCGCAGGAAGTGTCGTAAGTTTGTTATTCTGATCGTAGATCGGATTGGTTGGAAAGACGTTCTGATTGATGGTGATGATCTTTTCCACCGTGCTCACGGGAACCGGGAGTACCCCTTTGAGATCAATGTTCGAATTCACCTTCAAAGAGTCGATTTGCGCGTCGGTGAAATTGCCCCCCGAGATGTTCGTGTTGACAAGCGAAAGCGATGTCTGTGTTTCGAGTTTGACCCGTTGGTCATCAAATGCCAGCGTCAGGTCCGTTCCAACAACGGCGTTTTCTTGAGGCTGGACGGCGTAACGCGCAGAGTTCGTATCGTCCATTGCGTGCATAAACGTGAAGCCAAGTTGGAAATTTTCGCCGCTCCCAAAACTCGGTCTCACTGCAAGCAAGTTCCGCGTGAAAGTACCTCCATTGAAGAATTGAAAGGTGGAATCATTTCCCGCACGAAGTGTCTGTAAAGGTCGTCCAGATGCGTCCGAAAGTGATGGATACGTATAAGTTGAATCATATGTCCCTTCGACTTTTCTTACCGTTTGCCCATATGTCACATCCAAATTGAAAAACCCCAGAGCGAGGTTGCCGGTAATTCCTCGGACTCGCGTTCCACTCATTATGAGACTCGGATATTTTGGAAAGGCGTCTCCATACTGCAGACGGAGGAAATCGGTCTGTCCATAGAGAAGATATCGGTTCTGCGGTTGAATCGTGCTTTTTTCCTGGTTGTCCAGATGCAGACTTCCGCCAAACCCGATGGATCGATAGGTGTTGTCAAGCCTTGCGTCGCCGCGCAAATACGTCGTTGTGCCGGAGCTCAATGCCTCGTCGCGATATTCCACGTTTGCACTCCCTACCGATTGCAGGCGCGCTTTCTGCGCCGCAATTGCAACAGCACTCGAAAGATTGAAACTCTCTTCAATGGCGTGGTAAGGCTTGCCCGTCGTGTCTCGCAATTCGACGCGAATGAAGTGAGCACCCAAATTCAAAGGCACGTTGAAGTTCTGGGGAGAGTACAACAAAACATCGTCCGACCAGACTGCCCGCGACGTGATGTTTACACCATCCAAATAGAGGGTGGTTGCTTTCCGGTCCACCGCGTCAGAGGCGTAAAAAAGCGAAACGGCAATCACAAGGTCCTGAGCCGCCACCGTCTCCCCGGCATCCGGAGAAAGAAACCGGACTTCTGAGTCCTTGGGGTTCGCTGGTTTCACCGTAAATTGGAGCGGATTCGCATCGGGGTTGACAAGAGGGTACGTCTCGGTCCCAGTGCTGAGCTGGAGTTCAAAATAGTACTCTACGTACGGAGGGAGAATAGCATCCGCCGGAATAGTCGCCGTCGCTGTGTTGCCGGAGAGCAACATCTCCATCCCTTTGAAGGAGGTCTCGCCGAACGACCGGTAGCGCAGGGTAACTTTCTGCGCTTGCGCATTCTGCTCTAAATCCACACTAATCGGTTGCGCCTTACCTGCGACGGCACTGGGAGCGTTGACCCTCAGTACCTTCGGAGCATTTTGTTGCGCTTCCAGGTAGAAACTGCCCACGAAAGTCAAAAAAAGAATACTTGAGATGCGGGTGCATTGCATACTGCCACCTGTTCAAATGACTTGGATTGCGTGGATTTTAGAGACGAAAAAAAACGGCGGCAAGAAGTGGAGTTTCTTGCCGCCCGAATGTAGGAAAAGTACAAGAGGGAATCAAGCTATCAATCGGACAAAGATTGTCCGACTACTCTTCCCACTCAAAGATAATGGTCTTCTTATGGCCGTCCTTGTCCTCGCCCGGAATACGGAGCTGGCGCTTAACCTTGCCGCCCTGCCCTTCGTTGCCTCCCTGGCCTCCAAGGCCCGTATTTCCGATATCGCCTTCCTGCTGCTGATCGTGGGAGGAATTGTGAACCTCTATCTGTCCGTTGCCGTAGGTGATGCCAATCTGCCCCGTCGAGACGTCCTGAGAAAGGTGCGAAAGGAGATTCGTGAGCGTCGCCAGACCCTCGTTGATGATCAACTGATCAACGCTGTCTACTCCGGATGAATATCCGCCTTGCGTCCCGCGGATTGACGCCACGGAAATCGGAGAAGAAAAACGGAATTGTTCCGTTGCTTGTTTCTTGACATCGAAGGCGACATTTCCCCTCCGCATATAGACACTTCGATCAAGCACCTGCCTTCCCTGAACCTGGGCTGTAACGGTCACAATCGAGTTTTGCCGCACGATGATCTTGGTCTCATCGGGGAATTTGATCATGGCAAACGATCCCTGTTCCGTTCTCAATTGGTACCCTGAGTGAAGTTGATCAGCGAGAAGCGCTTTTTGCCAACCCGTAGCGGGCGACTTCTTGTCGACGCTCCTGACAACCTTGATGACCGTCGCCGGAAAATCTCCCTTGTCCTGCGGAGTTCTCCAGGCCGGACTGAGCATAAGAATGCTCGCCACGATCAAAATTAGGAATACGCTTTTGCGTTTCATTGCGGAGTCTCCTCGATAATTGCAGTCGTCATACTGTCATTCGACGCGAATGCTCACTTGAATATTCTGGGCTGTCAACTTCGCAACCAGCGCCTTCAAGTCATCGAGGGTCATTGGTTTTCCATCGAGCGTAATGGTGCCTGCCGGAATCCACCCGATGCTTTGAAGAGTAGCAAAGGTTCCAGCTGCACTGCCCCCGAAGTTGTTCATCATATCGGAAATTTCCTGGTTGGCTCGATTGTCGAGTTGAATTCTGAATAGACGGATTTCACTTCGTCGTTGAATTGTCTGGCGGTTTGTCGTAACGGCTGCTTCCACGAACCATACATAAGACTTATTTTGTTCCAGCCGTCGCTGGGCATCTGCCGGATAAGTGAACGTTTGAGCGCCACTCGGCGGATTTACTTTGAGGTACGGGATACCGGTGATCGCCTCCTCCACACTCTGATAGATCGGTAGCATTTCGTAAACATAAAGGGTTACATCCGAATTTGAAGTGGACCATGAGAATGTCGGTAGCGTTGTGGACACGACTGCACCCGGTTGTGGGTCAATCAGGTTCACCTGAACCTCGTCCGGTGATGCATTTCGAACAGTGATTATTTTCTGCATACCCGGACCAAGGGGTTTTGTATCGCTCGAATCATATGCTTGAAGCTGAAGAATGTATTGCCCTACCGGCGCCGTTGGAAATTGTTGCGCATAGTTCTTGATCCGGTTTTCCACATCTGTGTGCCTTCTTTGCAACCTATCGTTAGTTTTGATGTCGGAAACACTTCCCTCTGCAAGGTCCGACGCTGACAGCGTTCGAGATCCGTTAATATAGAATGGATACGTTTCCGCATACACCAACTCTTCAGGACCGGGGTCGCCTTTGAGCTGGATCAATACCGTTGCATGAAGTAAGATGTAGCCTGATCCATTTGCACGGATGGTTCCAGTGAAGTTGGGAATGTTTTTCGCAAGTTTGTTCGCCGTGACATCGATGAAATCCCCGAGATAAATGACATCATAATCCAAAGAGGGGAGATCGAAATCCACCTGTGTGATAGCTTGAGCTCTTAACGTTGAAAGACCAAACGTCATCAGAGCGGCAACGAGCCATCCGATCTTGGTCATCGCGAAGTTCCGTTTCATCTTGAGTCCTCCTGGATATATTCTTACCTATTCAAAATTACAACCGGCCGCCGACCCAATTCGTGACCACACTCACAAGTTATTGTTTTTCAAAGGTTTGAGATGTCATTATAGAGAACCACGGCCATAAAAGCAAGCAACAGGAAGAAGCCTGTCTGTTGCAGTGCGATTTTCACTTTGGTGGGGATTTCCTTGCGGAATATACCCTCATAGGTGACAAATAACAAATGTCCACCGTCGAGGGCCGGAAAGGGGAGGATATTGATGAATGCAAGACTAAGGCTCAAGAGCGCAAGAAAGGTCAAGAAACTTGTTTCCCCCTCTTCCGCCGCTTGATTTGCCATCTGTGCGATCTTGACTGGCCCCCCCACAGACTTTGAAAACGAGACCTTACCGACAACAATTTGCCAAAGACTGTTCACCAGAAAGGCGCTCGTTTTTGCAACATCTTTCACACTTGCTGGAAGCGCACCAAGGAAGGTGTATTGCAAATGGTCGATCGGGCCCCGATACGCTGGGAAGAGGGCTATCCCAATTTTCCCTTCGGCGGTTGGGGTTACATTTGCCTCCATAAGGGTGTCGCCTCGTTTCCACCTCAGCTCGATTTGCTTGGAAGCATTCTTCTGAACCAGGACAGGCAGCGAACCGTAAGTGACAACAGCACCATTAACACTGAGGATCGTGTCACGTGGCAAGAGTCCGATGCCTGATGCCGGTTTTCCCTTCTCGACGTCACCAACAACGGGGACGGCCCCTGCGGGGAGAAGACCAAAATTATCAGGATCCTCAGGAATCGTAGACGCTTTCATGGGAATCGACTGCGTTTCTCCATCACGCTGGATCCGTATTGTGATATCCTTTCCAAAATTCTCGGCGTAGATCAAGTTATCGATATCTTCCCAATACTTAAGTGGCTTGCCGTTGATTGCCAATATCTTGTCTCCTTGCTGGAGTCCTGCTCGTTGAGCTGCACTGTTTGATGCAACGTATCCGATTTCCGTCACTGGGTGCACGGTTTTTCCGTTATGGTACAGAAGACCCCAGAAAACTGCGATTGCCAGAAGAATATTCATAATCACTCCCGCCGTCAGGACGATTATTCTCTGCCAAACGGGCTTCGACCGAAATTCCCAGGGTTGTGGCTCCCTGTTCAGAAATTCCGTGTCCATGCTTTCATCGATCATACCTGCAATCTTTACGTATCCCCCAATCGGAAACGCCGAAACCCGATAGTCCGTGTGGTCGCCGAGATTGATATCTGGGGCAAGCCTGCCGAGCGAGAAGCCGCTCACCTTGTTGTACCCGAAGAGTCGGTAGCCCATTCCCAGTGCAAACACGTCCGCCCTAATGCCAAACGACCGCGCGGCCGCAAAATGGCCGAATTCGTGTATAAAAACGAGGACACCAATTGCAATAACAAAATAGAAAACTGATGAGAGAAGTTGCATGGAATAAGCTTCTAGATTAAGGAGCGCTATAATAATGAAAGAACGTACTTTCGCGTGGAGCTGTCTGTCGCTACAATCTCTTCCAAGTCCGGCTTGGGAACGGGCTTGTGTGATGAGACGGCCCGTTCGATCAATTCCGGGATTTTTTTGAACGATATTCTTCGACTGAGGAAGGCTTCAACCGCAATTTCGTTTGCAGCGTTCATGGCTGCAGGGGTCGTACCACCTCGAGAAAGAGCGTCGAATGCGATTTGAAGACATCGGAATCTCTTCCGGTCTGGCTCCATGAACGTCATGGAACTCAATTCCGGAAAATTGACCCGCTTGCTGTTCATGGGCAATCGCGCGGGATACGTCAATGCATACTGAATTGGTATTTTCATGTCCGGGAGCCCCATCTGGGCCTTCAGAGACCCATCAATGAACTCAACCATCGAATGAATGATGGATTGCGGGTGAATGACAACCTCGATCCGCTCGGGGGGAAGGTCAAAAAGCCAGTGGGCTTCGATGACCTCCAGGCCTTTGTTCATCAATGTCGCCGAATCGATCGTAACCTTTTTTCCCATGTTCCACTTGGGATGGTTCAGCGCTTCTTCCACGGTGACCGAATCGAACGTCTCCCAGGGTCGGTTCAGGAACGGACCTCCTGATGCAGTCAGAATGAGCTTCGCAATATGGGAACGCTCCTCTCCAACCAGACATTGCATGATCGCGCTGTGCTCGCTGTCGATAGGAATGAGACGAACACCGTACTCCGCCACGAGCGCGGTCATGAGCTGACCCGCAACAACGAGCGTTTCTTTGTTAGCAAGAGCGACTGTCTTTTTGTGCTTGATCGCCTCCATCGTCGGCTTGAGCCCGGCAAAGCCGACCAGGGAACTAATCACAATATCGACGTCATCTCGTCGGACGACCTCCGACAAGCCTTCTTCGCCAGCCAGCACTTCTGTTCCCCCGGAAAGAACTTTTCCCAACACCGCAGCGTTGCACCTATCAAGGACGACGACTCCTCGTGGATGAAACTGTGTAATCTGACTTTGGAGAAGGTCGATATTCTTGTTCGCGGTGAGATACGTAACACGAAACTGCTCGGGAAGGTTCTTGATCACTTCGAGGCTGCTGCGGCCGATGGAGCCTGTGGACCCGAGGATTGCAATGTTCTTCATAAATAATTCTTTGACGTGAGGGCAAGTTAACTAAATTCGAAAGGCATGTCAAGAAACGGAAGGCACCGCCGCGTACGTTGGACGGACTTGCTTTTCTTGGTATATTCACGCTGTTCTTCATCGCAATTCCATGCAACGTACTTCGAGACATAGTCTTCTCTTCTTTGCCATCGTGGTGCTGTTCGTTCCACTGTGTGCTCAGGATACCAATCAAGAATTTCAGCAAAGACTCGGTCAGTCTTTTGAACAGTCCGAAGAATGGGAGCGCGCGGTTGCCGTCTACGAAAAACTGTATCAGGCGGAACCTGCCAACGAAATCTTCTTCGAAGAACTACAACGCTGTTATCTCAAGCTTCGCGAATACGACAAGGCGATCAATCTCGTCGACGAACGCCTCAAGACCCAGCCGATCAACATCGGTCTCCTGGCATCACTCGGTGGCATTTATTTCGAGTCCGGTTCAGAAGAAAAGGCAGATTCGGTTTGGAACAAGGTGATAGCCATCGACCCCAAAAATGCCGGATTATATCGAGTCGTTGCGTCACAGATGATGGAACACCGCCTGTTCCCTCAGGCAATCAGCACATATCTCAAAGGCAGAACAGCAACCGGCAATGACAATGCGTTTACAGACGATCTTGCCAGCCTCTACACTGTTCTCCAGGAGTATACCGCTGCTTCGACTGAGTTTGTCAGGCTGCTCAAAATGTCGCCACAACAGCTTCCTTTCATTGAGAACAGGATCGCGTCATTTACCATGCACGACGCCGGACTTCGGGCCGCAACCGACGTAACGCGCGATGAGGTGGAGAAAGAACCTGATAACATTTTTGTTCGAAAACTTTACGCATGGCTTGCTATGGAAGGGAAAGACTACCGAACGGCACTCGATGAATACCGGGTCATTGATCGCGTGAGCAAGGCGGATGGAGCAGAGCTTTTCGAGTTTGGACAGCGTGCCTCAGAAGAAGGAAGCCATCTCATCGCTTCCCAGGCTTTCGACGACGTGATCAATCTTTCTCACAAACCCGTCATCATTTCGCAAGCCCGGTTTGGTTATGCACACTCGATGGAAGATTTGAGCGAAGAAGCCGATTCTGCCACAACCCCCAACCGTGCGCAGATGCAAATACAGGATAGTTCCGCGCAAACAAGAGTTTCCGAAACGGAGCTAGGCTTTCGAAACGTCGTCCAGCTCTATGGAGCAGTTATCAAAGACTATCCAAATTCTGACCTTGCGTCACAGTCGTTCTATCGTATTGGATGTATCAGGATGGAACGGTTCTCGGATCTGAACGGTGCGCTCGAATCCTTCGCCAGGGCGAACGCGACCGCAAAGTCGATCGAGCTCAAAGCAGAAGCGTCCTTGAAGATTGCCGAGGTCTATGTGCTGCAAAACAATTTGCCGTCAGCGCGCAACGAGTACCGGGGGTTGCTGCAAATCCCCGTTCCAGCGTATGAACAATCTGCCCGATTCAGAATTGCCGAGCTCGATTATTTCGAGGGAAAGTTTGATACAAGCCTTACTGCCCTCAAACCCCTTGCCTCCAACCTCACGTCCAACCTCTCCAACGATGCTCTCCTGCTCCAGTACTTCATCATGGAGAACAAGGGAACGAACCCTGCCGCCTTGACGGGTTATGCGAAGGCCGACCTTCTTATGAGACAACAAAAATACGCCGAAGCCCTTGCAAGGTTCACAGAGGTCGTCAACACGTATCCCACCGCTCTTTTGGTCGACGACGCAACTATGAAGATAGCGGAGCTGCATCTGTCGTTGAATCAAGTCGATCAGGGGCTTTCTACCTTCCAGCACGTTGTCGACGGCATGCCGGAGAGTATCCTGAGAGATCGGGCGCAAATGAGAATTGCAGAAACGTACCAACGCACTCTCAAGGACAAGCAAAAGGCGATCACTGCATATGAAAAGATTCTTGTGAAGTTTCCCAATTCGCTGTACGTGGAACAAGCCAGAAAACGAATTCGTCAATTACGAGGCGACGCAAGCTGAAGTCAGAAACCATATCGTTCACGAGATGAGGCCAGCACCAGACACGCCCTACCGCAAACAGCATGAAGTCTATTTTCAACACTCGGAAAAAAACAGATACGACGCCGGATGAATTCCGGGATCTAGGACTCGGGACAAAAGTCTCAAACCAACCTCAACGTATGATCAATCGGGATGGATCGTTTAACGTCGAGCGGCGTGGACTCCCCTTTTTCCAATCGCTCAGTGCTTATCATACGCTCATCCGGACCTCCTGGACCAATTTCAACATCCTTCTTGTGCTGTCATTCCTCACGGTGAATGGTGTCTTCGCGTTCCTCTACACGGCAATTGGCTTTGAACACCTTCTTGGAGCAACCGGTGCCGGCCTTTTGGATCGGTTCACCGAAGCATTCTTTTTCAGCACGCAGACGTTCACGACCGTCGGGTACGGGAGGATAAGTCCGGAAGGGTTCCTGGCAAATGCGATCGCAACCTTTGAGTCGATGGCAGGATGGCTCTATTTCGCGATGGCGGCAGGGCTTTTTTACGGAAGATTCTCGCGACCGCACGCCAGGATCATCTTCAGCAAGAATGCGATCGTGGCACCGTACCGCGGCGGTACTGCGTTCGAATTCAGAATTGCGAATGAGCGCGACAATCAGCTCATTGAGGTGGAAGCACAAGTTATGTTGTCCCGACGAGAGGGTAACAACGGCGAGACGAAGCGACGATTCTATTCCCTCGCCCTTGAACGAACGCAGGTGACGTTTTTTCCTCTCACCTGGACTGTCGTCCACCCGATTGATGAATCGAGTCCGTTATATGGCGTGACACAAGAAGGTCTTGCGGAGTCCGACGCCGAATTCCTGATTCTCCTCAAAGCATTTGACGACACTTTCTCCCAGACTGTACACGCGCGCTCTTCGTACAAACACGATGAAGTTGTGATTGGGGCCAGGTTCGGCACCATCTACGGGATGAATACGAGCGGCAAGACCACCGTGGACCTGCACAGAATCCACAATATTGATCGTGTTGAACTCCAACAACTGGAGTTGACGTAGTCTCAGGCTGATTTCGAAAGGCAAACAATTCCGTGAAATCATTCAGATTCTTCTTCCTTTGTTTTTCTCTCCTGTTCCTTCCACGCTTCCTTTCTGCGCAGGCGAAGCTTCTTATTCCCATGGATCTGAAGCAAACCGATCACCTGAAATCGTACGGTATAGCATATTGGGTTCTTGAACATCATGGTGATGTCGATTGGCTGCTGAATTATCGCGGCGGATCCTTTCTGTGTGACTATAGCGACGTCCTTGCAAGCGAATGCCGGATACGCGACGTTCTCTTTGAACCGCTCTCTGCAATGCAGGCCACATCCCTGTACGCCGAGATTCAGCGACCCGACAACAATGAAGATGTCGTCCGTCTCGAAAAAGCGCCGAAGATTGCCGTCTATGTTCCCCCCAATTTCAAGCCGTGGGATGATGCTGTGACACTTGCCCTCGAGTACGCGGAAATTCCTTACACGAAAATATGGGACGATGAAGTCCTCGGCGGAAAATTGTCAGAGTATGACTGGTTGCATCTCCATCATGAAGATTTCACGGGCCAGTACGGCAAGTTCTACGCTAATTACAGGAATGCGCAATGGTATATCGAACAGCAGTTCTTGTATGAGCAGGAGGCGCACAAGCTGGGGTTCAAGAAGGTCTCAGAGGAAAAGAAGGCTGTTGCCCGTGCAATCAAGGATTATATTGGCAACGGCGGATTCATGTTTGCCATGTGCTCCGCGACCGATACATTCGATATCGCACTTGCAGCTGAAAACGACGATATCTGCGACGTGATGTTTGATGGGGATCCACCCGATCCTCACGCACAGGAAAAACTCGATTTTTCAAAGACGCTTGCGTTTCAGAATTTCAAGCTCGAGATGAATCCGCTTCGCTATGAATACTCGGACATCGACATTCCGCCCAGCGATCCGCCACCTCTCCGCGACCCAAGCACCGACTACTTTACACTGTTCCAGTTCTCGGCAAAATACGACCCGGTGCCAACGATGCTGACGCAGGATCACGTCTCCATCGTGAAAGGGTTCATGGGACAAACGACCGCATTCAAAAAGAGCTTGATCAAGCCAACGGTGACAATTCTCGCTGAACGGGAAGGGACGGAGGAAGTGAAATATATCCACGGCAACTACGGTCGCGGCACGTTCACCTTCCTTGGGGGGCACGACCCGGAGGATTATCAGCATAACGTCGGTGATCCGCCGACGGACCTTGCACTTCACAAGAACTCGCCCGGCTATCGCCTCATCCTGAATAACGTCCTGTTCCCCGCAGCGAAGAAGAAGCAGCAAAAAACGTGAGCGCCAAGCGGCTCCGACACCTGACACCGGATAAACCGATTATTCGGGTTCTGCGTGAATGGTAACACGCCGTAGTTGTTTGAACCGTCGATACAATGCGGTTTCCAGCTCAGAAATGATTTGATGCACTTCTTCCAACGTCTTCGTCTTCTCCATGGTGCACGTGAGCGCGACGTTGTACATGGTCCCCTGCTTCAGGAGCATACAATCGCTGAGGCTGATCACGCGAATGTCCCGCCTGACGATAGTTCGTATTTGTTCTTGGAGCGCGTATTCCACGTCCGTCACATTGCTCAACCGCCGTTCGTCAGGAAGGAATTCCTCCATGTGGATCGTAACTTTGCCCACGGAAGGAAGATTTTCCTTGATGCGTTGTTCTATTTCCGACGCCTTGTCGTGTGCATCCTCAAACGATTTTCCCCGCTGATATTCCACATCAAAATCGATGAAATATTTCCCATCAATGATGTGGACTTCAAGGTTGTGCGGCGCACGCAAACCCAAGTTCTGCACGATCATGTGTACCTTATCCGAGATCGTCTCATCGGCACTTTCCATCGGCTCAGCGTGCACCACGACATCAATGTCCGGATGAACAGAGCTTGCTTCCCTCTCAATGGCATCCATAATTCGATGAGCTTGTTCAAACGGAAGCGTACGGCGAATTGCCACTGTTGCATCGACAAATAGCTTTTCCCCGGAGGCACGGAGGCGGACATTCCTTGTTTCCTCGACTCCTTCGACACTCCGTATCGCATTCGTGACGACCTCTTGTAGTCCCGCCGGTACGCGATCCATGAGTGCATCCACCGTGCGGCGTCCGAGCCGATAGCTTACAAACAGCACAAGGAGCGCCACGATGATCGCCGCCAACGAATCCATGAGCGGGTATCCCATCGCTACAAAGAACACCCCCCCCATGACTGTCAGGGACGACCAGATGTCCGAGGAGAAATGAAGGGCGTCCGCTTCCAAAGCCTGGCTGTGATATTTTTTTGCCGCGCGGCCGAGTACACGCGATCGACTGAGATCAACGATGATGGAAACTCCCATGACGACGAAACTCCACACCGTGGCTTCTACGTGTGACGTGTGTTCCGCCAGGCGTTTGATCGCTTCAACAATGATCCAGCCACACGTAATCACGAGGAGCATGGTTTCAACAAACGCCGAGATGTTTTCGACCTTGCCGTGACCGTATTGATGGTCCTGGTCTGCGGGGCGTTCTGCAATGGTGACCGCAAGGAGTGTGATTGTGGCCGCAAGAAGATCGAGCCCTGAATGTGCAGCTTCGGAGAGTATCCCCAGACTATTTGTCCTCATTCCCACAACCAGCTTGAATCCCGTCAGGAAGATGGCGGCCCCAACCGAGCTGAGCGCGACGAGTATTTTTTCCCTGTTTTTCGGCATACGAATGGATTTCCTGCTCAACAATATACACACGGTTCTCCTCGCCTACAATGAGGAGAGATTGTCAATGTGAATACCACACTCGCGGGTTGAATTGCCATCGGAGATTGTCTATATTGACGCGAGCATCAGAGCACAGTCCCTAACGGATCCATTTGTTCCAATCAGCTCATGCGTTTCGGCATTATTTCCGACGTTCATTCCAACCTTGAAGCCCTCACCAAGGCGTTTCAATTGATTGACCACGAATCGGTAGACGAGATCGTTTGTCTCGGCGACGTGGTTGGATACGGAGCAAACCCCAATGAGTGCGTGAATCTCGTTCGTCAGCGATGCCGCACTATCCTTCGCGGTAATCACGATGCGGCGGCCGTAAACCCCTTGAATGCGGAATCCTTTACGAAGAATGCGAGGATCGCTGCAGAATGGACACGGCAGCAACTGTCGGACGAGAACAAGCAATTTCTGGGAGCGTTACCGTACACGGCGAGACGCGACGAGATTCTGTTTGTTCACTCCTCCCCTTACGAGCCCGAATCTTGGTACTATGTCCTCTCCGAAGAAGATCTCGAAGTGGCCTTCCAAAGCTTCTCAGAACAGATTTGTTTCATCGGTCATTCACATTTTCCCGGCATTTTTTCAGAAGAAGGTCCGGCGAAAGCCGTGAATCGTGCATCGCGGTTTCTTGTAAACGTAGGGAGCGTTGGGCAACCAAGAGATGGAAATTCGAAGTTGAGTTTTGGAATCTTCGATACCGAGACCTGGAATTACAGAAATGTCCGGAGCGAATACCCCCTTCACATTGCTGCGGAAAAGATCCTTCGGGCGGGGCTGCCGAGGGCGCTGTCGGACCGGCTAGCGCTGGGGATGTAAAGCTTAATTCCGATTCAACATGGCGAGCATCTCATCCTTCTTCATGGACGAGACGGCCGTACAGAGGGTCTGGCCTGAAACCCAGAGGATAACACTGCATTTCGGGTGGTCCACGTCGGCATACCACCCGGTTTTCTCAAGTGCAATTCTGGCCGCAGGGGGAATAATCAGCGTCGACCCATCAAATACTTTTTCCTTCCTCACCTGGTAGACGTACATCACTTCGTCGTTCATCGTGTACACAACCTGTGCCAGCTTGATGCCGTTGTATTCTGACGTCAGTGCACCGTACGATGTGCAACAATCCATCGGTTGGACAACGGCAAACCCCATGCCGCTGTTGTCCAGGTACTGATGAACATCTTCTGCCCGTTTTGCCACGATGGCAGGTTTCAACTCACCGTTCTGCAATTTCGTGAAATTCTGCAGCGATTGAAATATGACATCGTTCGAGGCCGTCTGCACATTGCTCTCGTGTACCGGTGTGGGGGGGGTGAAGAAGACCAAGGCGATCATCATCGCCACGGACGCTGCGAGCGCCGGGAACAACCGGCGCATCGTGAACACTTCCTGGATCCAAGCGAAGAACGGCGACATCGATCGGGAGGTCTCGTTGAGAGCTGTTACAATGGAATGAAAGACTTCGGGTGGTGTGCTTGCGCGGGTGCAGCGGCTTTGGACGACAGCTTTGGTGATCGTCTCGAGCTCGAATGATCTTCGGCAGCCCCGACAGATTCCCAAATGGACCAACAGACTGCTCCTCGGGCCCGACGACATCGATCCATCGATCGCTTCGCCAAAGAGATTGCTTGCTTCGGAGCAATTCATTGAATTACCTCACCGCGATATCCCATTCCCTTCACACGCATTCTTCCTCTCTAATCGCCGGCAATCAATCCTTGTCTCTTTGCGTATTCGAATAGTTTTGCTTGTAACAGCTTTCTTCCTCTGTGCAGTCGTGACCGCACGGTTCCAATCGGGCACTCCAGAAATTCCGCGATTTCCTCATATGTCAGCCCTTCAATGTCACACAGAATCACGACGGTCCGAAATTCCTCAGGCAAGCTCTGCAGTGCAGTCGTGACTTCATCTCCCAGCAGCCCGCCGAAGAATCGTTCCTGGAGGTCGTTGGTATCCGTCGACGAACTTCGGATGGAGTCATAGAAGTTCTCAACGTCATCATAGTCGACCTTGTTGGGCTCTCTTGTTTCTTTCCGGTACCGGTTGATGTACGAGTTCTTCATGATCCTGAAGAGCCACGCACGAATGTTGGTACCTTTTTCGTACTTGTTCCAGAAACGATATGCCTTCAGGTACGTTTCCTGGAGCAGATCCCGAGCATCGTCTACATTTCCGGTGGTGCGCAGAGCGAAATTGTACAACAGGTCCATGTGAGGAAGGGCCTCTGCCTCAAACTCTCTGTGCCGCTCCCGCGTCGATCCCGAAATCAAAGAAGGAGGAACTTTACCCATGGTCACCCGCTGTGGGTTCCAACGCAACAACCGTCTGAGAACCCGCTCAGGCAACCCAATTTCCTAACACGACCCGTATCCGGCAAGTTCCAGCCAGGCAGGAAAAGAGGTGTTGTTGAATGGAACAAAAACTCAATTATGGTGTTTCTCAAACTCAACGTACTAAAATTAACCAATGATTACAATCTGACTTGCGATTCCCGACTGAATTAATCCTATTTTAACGTGCGCTGCAGTTCGTCCCAAGGAATAGCTTTGTCCAGCTGGATGTCGGAGTACTCAAGTGATATTCCACTCCCGTCCCGCTCTTCGAAGGCGCCAAAGGAACTCAGATCGCCGATGTCAACGATCTTTGCTATTAGACGCTTCCTGTCCGGGTCTTGATTCATTTCGTCAATGATTATGCCGACGTCAGCCCGAATAGAAGGAACACCATTCCTTCCCTTCAATTGGACACTGCGAACTTTCAGATCAAAGAGGTTCTTTGAGTTGAATGGTAACGATTCATACGCAGACGCATCCTTCTCCTCATAATCCCCGGTTGCTATCGAATAGAGAGACGCTAACTGACCGATGAAATTGAGCTTCCGAATAAACATCTTGTCCCGATCGTTGGGCCACCCGCCTGATTCCACCAAGACCGTACTTGTCCCCCAAAGCTGCACGCTGTCTCCGAACGCGCGTCGATCAAACGAATCATCGTACTTCGCAACGTGGCCCGGAACGAGTTGATGCAATACTTCTGCGTAGACCGCTGCTACCTTTTTCGCCCTGGAACGTACTTCGTCATCTGTCCGCGATGCATCCCGTGCAGGTACAAGAAGCGCGATTGCCGTCACCTCCTTTGAGGGACCGACCGTCAAGCGAGGATCCTGGTCGTGCAGGTTGAACCCAAACTGCGGTCGATATTTTTGCTGCGTATCCCGCAGAATGTTCGCTTCGGGTGTCCTCAGAGCTTCGGCATCGCGGTTCATATCGATCAACTGTGATGTGCGACGGGTAAACCGTTCAGCGCCGTCCGGGTTAAGCATGGGAATCAGTAGGAGTGTAAGATTGCTTCGAATTTCCCGCGTGATTGCATGATTGGTCTGTTGTGCAAAGAAATTGAGAATATCGAGAAGTGCCATCGTGGCCGTAGGCTCATCCCCATGCATCTGGGACCAGAGAAGAACTTTCGTTGTTCCCTGCCCGTACGTATAGAGGGAAATTGTCCGTTTCTCGGCAGAGTAGCCCGCATCGGCCACGCCGAGGAGACGCGCTTGAACCATCGGCTCCAACCAGCGGAGCATTTCCCTTTGTGTGAATCGCCGTGAGGTGATTTCCACTCTCTTGCAATGTTCGTAGAGATCAACAAGATCAATTACGGTTTTGGACTTCGACACGTTTGACGCGCCATTGAGCATAGAAGTTTCGCTGAATTAGGTCGCATCGAGCATGAACCGCTCGATGACGTGTGAATGTTAAAAACGTTCCGAGAAGATACCAATATCTTCCTACGATTTCACGGGATTTGAATCGCCGATGCCAAAGCCCCGAAAATCAAACAGCGCGTGCAAATTGCGAAGGGAGCATTGCTGCGCCCCATCCTGTTTTATGATACGTCGCTCTTTCACCAACTGACAAACTCGCGCCTTGATGATTGCAGATGGAATGTATCTCGCGGAGGTGATTAACGTTGGGCCAAACCTGTGACACGCAACTGGAAATGATTTGAAACATGTGCAATCAGCGTTAAAGCAGCGAAGTGTGTCGTCTTCACATTCGACAATTTTGACTATGTTTTCTCATCCATTTTCTCTCCATCAAAATTTATTGTGTCCCCCTTTGGACTGGATTTCCACAACGGATTCATACTGACTCCCTGCACGCTGTCATCGTCCTCAGGACTCCAATTCAGATCATTCGCGTGTACACGCCCTCTATCTCATCGCTGACGGTGGGAAATGAACTGATTTGGCTCTCTGCAGAAAACCTGAATTAATCCAGTTCGGGAGAGACTCGATATTGTTCTACCCCGTAGACAATCGAGTGAATGCGCCATTTTCGTGGAGCACCAAAACACAAATGTTGGGAGCACGATGTTGACATTCAAGGGGTCATTCGATATATTAGCCACAGCCTGCCCTTGACTTACGGGCGAGAAAGTGCCTGCTCTCAACATTTCCAAAGGAGAATCTCAATGTCTGATATTTCGCTGGACGCACTTGGCATGGTCGAAACGAAAGGGCTCGTCGGCTCCATCGAGGCCGCCGATGCGATGGTGAAGGCTGCCAAAGTCACTCTCATTGGCAAGGAACAAATCGGCGGTGGCTACGTGACGGTTATGGTTCGAGGAGACGTTGGAGCAGTGAAAGCTGCCACAGACGCCGGAGCAGCGGCTGCGCAACGCGTCGGCGAACTGGTGTCCGTGCACGTTATTCCGCGTCCGCACAGCGATGTGGAAATGATTCTTCCGAAACGTCCTGCACAGAAATAGAAATTATCTTCACAGACCTGACAGGCGAGCAAAAGCTGTCAGGTCTTTCCGTCTTCATAGCATATGATCGATTACGCTCTGGGACTAGTCGAAACTCGAGGACTCGTTGCCGCTATCGAGGCGGCAGATGCAATGGTGAAGACTGCCAACGTGGTGCTTGTTGGAAAAGAAGTAACAAAAGCTGCCCTGGTTACAATTAAAGTGGTCGGGGACACGGCAGCCGTTCGTTCCGCGGTCGAAGCGGGAGCCGCCGCGGCCCAGCGGGTTGGAGAGCTCGTATCGAAGCACGTCATCCCGAGACCTGCGGAAGGAATGGAGGACCTGGTGTATTCCAGCGGTTCTCGCACCCAACCCGATGTCGAGGATGAATTGCACGAAGGGCGAATCGATGAGGAAGAGGAAGGAATTCCAGAGGTTCCGTATTCGATGCCCGAGGGTCTGACCGATGAAGAGAAGGAATACTTCACAACGCTCGAAGCAATGACGGTTCACGAACTGCGTCGACACGCCCGGGCGGTCGAGGGGCTGACAATCTACGGACGCGAGATATCCCGCGCCAACAAGGCTCAGTTACTTGAAGAATTGATGAAGGTAAAAAGAGGCTGAGAACTCCCGGAAAGTGTATTCAGAAAAAACCCCGGTGGTTGATTGGAACCCCCGGGATTTTTTCGTTTCCAGACTCACATCCTTTCAGAAAGGACGCGTCACCCGCAGAATGAATCTCGCGGGAGCTTTGATGTCTGTCCTCCACGCAACGCCAATTCTAAAAGATCCGCTTTTGTTGCTGAACCCCGCACCGATGTCGTTTTTGAATTCGTTCCACGTAATCTTCTCGAATCCTTCGGTGGGATCAGCACTTGAGCTCACCGTCCTCACCAGGCCCGCGTCACTGAAAAACAGAATATTGACATGGCGGAAGAGCCAGCTCGGCCAGAAATCCAGATCATCAAGAGCGTTTCCATTCATGATATACTCCACATTGAAGAGAATCATCCTGTTGCCGGAATCCGATTTGAACGGAAATGCGTTCAGCGTGCCGAGACCGCCGATGTCGTATACTTTTTGGATGGGGAGTGTTCCGTCAGACGTTCCTGCACGCAGGCGGAAGTTCAAATTGTCGTGCGAAGACAGCGGCTGGAACCGTCGTATGTCCAGAATGTACTGGTCAAAGTCAAAATCCCCTCCGAGGGTCTTCGGCGCGTACTCGAACGACCCAAAGATGCTCCATCCCTCGGGACCGCGGGCCGACTTGTGATCCGTACTAAGCCCGGCCGACGCGAGCACGCTTCTCATATTCCCATCGTCGATCATTGGGTTCGGACGGAAGAGCTTGTCGCCACCGAAGAGAGCCCACTCTGTATTATTTTGAAGCGATTTATATTGATCCCTGCGATAGGATATTTTGAATTCGGTCTTGAGGTTTTCACTCTGCGAATAATACGCGACGTGCCCCGCGTATCCGTTGCGTTGATAGTAATCTCTGAAGTCCTCGTGGATCAACAACGCGGCAGCCGTGTTCTCGTGAACATCGATGAGCCATTGGTCTTTCGTGTCCGTCAGGCTGTATCCGTCAACCCCAATTTCAAATAGTTCATCGCTCCCATCGCCGCCAATCGGAAACTGTCTGGCGATCCCCAGATTTCCCCGCCACGTGTGCGATCGGATACCCCATCCAATAGAGCCGTACGTGTTGAAATCCCTTTGTCCGTTCCAATTGTATTTCTTCTCGGTGCCGAGACCAAGAAACAATCCTTCCACACGATCGTAACGGAATATGAAATTGTCCAGGTTGGCATTTTCACTGATCCACGGAGCGGTGAACGTATTGCCCGGATGGGTGAAGCGATGCTGTTCTTCCCGGTAGCTGGCAGTGCGAGAACTCGTTTTATCCGTATAGCCGTCGATGATTCCGCCATTCTCCTTCACGATGGTCCCGTTAATTACCCGGGCGTTTCCGGTAATCCTTCCGCCGTCTTTGACGTAGAGAGACCCGCCAACAACCAGTACATCTCCGTCAACCTTTCCGTAGACCGTGAGGTCGCCGCCTTTGACAACGACGTTCGAGGTAATGGTGCGGTCTTCTTTAACGGTGAAGTCTCCTTCGTAGGTTTCTGTCCTTCGCTCATTCTCGAGGTTAAGGTCGTCATCGTGATTTTTGCTTTTCCCCGGCAGCGTGTCGGCAACAAAAGCATCGGTTGTCTCTCCTTGTGAGAGCTCGTGTGTAATGTCGGACACGAAGCGCTCAATCTTTTTTCCGATGCGGTCTCCCCAATCGTCGCTCTCCTTTTTATCGTTCGACCGTTCCGTGTCAGACTGCGCAGTCGCCACCTGCACAGCAAGCAGCAAGACTGCAATCACATTTAAAAAGAGGAATGTCTTTCTCATGGGATCACCTACAGATTATCAACCTTGTTCCATGAGACGTTACGATTGCACTTTGTAAAAGTTGCAAAGACTTTCCGGGTTCCAAGCTCATTTGAACTGGCCAAAAAAATGTACACTCCAATTACTTCACAACGTATGGAGAAAAATGCTATATTTGACCCGTAGAAGCGACCATCCACTCGAAGCCAACGCAGGCACATGCAACTCGCCATCAATATAGACCACATCGCAACGATACGCAATGCCCGTGGAGGGACGCAACCAGACCCAGTCGAAGCAGCCCGTATATGTGAGCAAGCCGGAGCTGTTGGAATTGTCTGTCATTTGCGCGAAGACCGGCGACATATCCGGGACGACGATGTCCGTCGACTGCGCAAATCTATTCAGACCAAACTTGATTTGGAAATGGCCGCCACCGACGAGATTATTCAGATCGCACTGGATGTAAAACCGGACCTCGTGACGCTGGTACCCGAGAAGCGACAGGAACTGACCACGGAAGGCGGACTCGACGTCGTCTCACTAAAAACCCGGCTGGCCGACGTTATTAAATCCTTCCACAAAGAAAAAATTGCAGTAAGCCTCTTCGTCGACCCGGAACAACCTCAGATAGAGACCTCAAAAGCGATTGACGCAGACATGGTTGAGCTCCACACCGGCGAGTATGCAAACGCTCGGTCAGAGAGTGAAGTGAGAACGCAGCTTGGGCGCATCCAAACGATGGCAAAGCTCGGTAAGTCGCTCGGACTTATGGTGAATGGCGGACACGGGCTTGATTATCAGAATGTGTCCTCGGTTGCAAGCATCCGGGAGATCCACGAGCTGAGCATCGGCCACGCTGTGATCACGCGAGCGGTATTTGTGGGATTGGAAACTGCTGTCAAAGAGATGATGCGGTTAGTGTCCGACGCGTAATGTGTTTTTGTTGCAGCAGCGATAAAATCGATGGACCTGATGCCCTGCCGGGAAAACAACAGGCAGTCAGATTTTTCTCCGCTTCACCATCGGTTTCCTCGTACCTTGTAGAGCCAAATCAAGCACTCGTTGGTTTTGCAATCCCACCTCACCCGGTATGTGCGGCAGTTTGTTCTCAAGTATGCAAGTTGAAAAATGAGTGACTTCTTCGATGTACAGATTCGGGATGACTATTTTCTCCGACCGCGTTACCTCCCCTGAGCTTTGCAGAACCTCCAGCATGGCGGTTTGATCCCCGAGTGTGAAATTGGTGGCCGACAAGGCACCGTCGGAACCGATGACCTCAATGAACGACCGGCGGATCGGCGTCTCGTACGAACAGTAGATCGATGCAAGCGCCCCTGTCGACATTTCGAGCGAGACTATTGCTGTCGATTCCGTCCGTGTTTTCGTCGGCTTCGGCTCGACGTGGCTCGCCACGGAAACTACTTCTGCATCGAGCACGAATCGCAGGGTATCGAGACAGTGAACGCCAATATCGAACAACGGACCGCCCCCTGCGACCCGCATATCCGTCAGCCATCCTCGGTGACTTGTCCGACCGTCGTACACAAATTCGGTCTTTACAAACGTAACCCGTCCAATCGCCCCCGATCGGACGATTTCCCTGATGCGCAGGGCAAGCGGGGAAAACCGGATCATGTGTCCGACCATCAATTTCACCCTTGCCTTCTTGCAGACTTCAATCATCCTTTTTGCCTCGACGACGTTGAGCGCCATTGGCTTTTCAACGAGAACGTGCTTCTTGCCCTTCGCAGCCGCAATCGTTTCCGGACAATGTCCGGAGTTCGCCGACACGATGAACACAGCGTCGATATCCGGATGACGAGCAAGCTGCTCGGCAGAATCAAACGCCAGAGGAATGTTGTGCTCGGCTGCTTTATCTTTTGCAGCTTTCAACGAATGTTTTTGGATTGCAACGAGCTCCGATTTTGAGGCAGCCCGAATTGCCGGAGCGATCGCCCGTTCGGCAAAACTGCCGAATCCGATGATCCCATAACGGATCTTGTTCTTAAGAAATTGTGCCATAGGTGATAACAACATACTCAAGATTCGTTGAGAAGACAAGAACACCCTCGTTGAATTCCGTCTCCCTTTTATTTACTTTGTTTGTCGTGCTGTTGCCTCATTCCTGTCACATCTGGGGTTTTTCGATGAAGCACTCCCTGATTCTCTCCCTCTTGGTATTGACAACGTGTGTACAAAGCCAGACGCTCAATACGCAGCTCAAACCGTCCCCCGGGTGGTTGACTGTCGACACCATTATGCAAGACCCGAAATGGATGGGAACCTCCCCCAGCAACGTTTTCTGGTCGGAAGATGGCAAGAAAGTCTATTTCAGCTGGCGCAGGGATGGTGACGAAGGAGACTCGTTATATGTCGTCGACGAGGAGGGGGGCGCCCCAAGAAGGGTTTCGCTCGAAGAACGAAAGGTGCTTCCTTCCCGTTATGGCGACTACACGCGCGACCGGCGGAAGAAAGTATATTCCAAGGATGGAGACCTATTCCTGTTCGACGTTCGAAAAAACAGGGAAATGCAACTGACAAAGACCTTGTCCGATGAATCGAATCCGCGGTTCACGTTTGACCAACAAAAGATCGTCTTTGTGCGGGACGGCAATCTGTTCGAACGAACCATCGACGATGGAATCGAAACACAGATCACCAACCTCCAGAAGGGAGCCAAGCCGCCGGAACAACGCAAGAGCGAGCTCCAGAAGCTCATGGAACGACAGCAGTTGGAGTTGTTCCGGGTGCTCAAGAAACACAAGGAAGATCAGGAGGCCAGGAAACGGTACGAGGAACTGCTCAAGGAAAGAATGCCGAAACCGTTCTACCTCGGCCAGAAGAGTGCGTTCGACTTTGTTCTTTCGCCCGATGAGCGATTCGTTACGTTCGTTTTGTCCGAGCGCCCGGCAGATGCGAAACGGACCATCGTGCCCAATTATGTGACAGAGAGCGGCTTTACCGAGGATATCGCTGGCCGCTCGATGGTCGGTGAACCCGAAGCAGCTTTTGAGTTCTTCGTGTACGATATCGCACACGACACCGTCACCCAGGTAAAGACCGACAATGTGCCCGGAGTCATTCCTCCCAACGTTGCGAGCGATACAAGCAAAGGCAAACAGAAGCCGCGCGAAGTATTTTTCAGCGGTCCCTTCTGGAGCGACAATGGAAACACTGCGTTTATCCAAATGTTCTCTCGGGACAACAAAGACCGGTGGATTGTACTTCTCGATTGCGAGAAAGCGAAATTCGGGAAGCTCCTGGAGCGACAGCACGATGAGGCCTGGATCGGCGGTCCGGGAATTCGAGGCTTCGGCTTTGAAACGGCGGTCGGTTGGATGCCGGATTCCAAGAGGATCTACTTCCAGTCTGAAGCCGATGGCTGGTCACACCTCTACACGGTGTCCATCGATGATGGAAATAAAGTTCAGCTTACCAGCGGGCGCTTCGAAGTCTACGGACTGCAAATGTCTCGCACGAAACGGCGTTGGTACTTCACAAGCAACGAAGTACATTACGGGGAACATCAATTCTACACCATGCCGATCAATGGCGGAACGCGTACGCGGATTACCTCGATGGAGGGATTCAACGAAGCCGTTGTTTCGCCCAATGATGAACGTCTGGTGATTTTGTATTCCTTCAGTAACAAAATGCCCGAACTGTACTTGATGGACAATGCGCCGGGTGCGAAGGCTACCAAGATTACGGATTCTCCTTCGGCGGTCTTCAATTCGTACGACTGGCGGGCTCCAGACATCCTCACGTTTAATGCGTCGGACGGTGCCGACGTTCCTGCGAGACTATTTAGGCCGGACCATCCCAATGGCGCTGGTGTCATTTTTGTTCACGGCGCGGGATACCTGCAGGACGCCCACAAAGGGTGGAGCGACTACTTCCGCGAATACATGTTCAACAATCTCCTTGCCGACAAAGGATATGCCGTTCTTGATATCGATTACCGGGGCAGCGCTGGCTTGGGACGCGATTGGCGAACTTCGATTTATCGGCACATGGGAGGACGGGACCTCGATGACCAGGTCGATGGGGCTAAGTTTCTTGTCGATCACTACAACGTTAATCCAAAACGGATAGGCATTTACGGCGGATCCTATGGCGGGTTTTTGACTTTGATGGCGATGTTCACCAAGCCCGGCGTTTTCGCGGCAGGCGCAGCACTCCGATCGGTGACAGATTGGTCGCACTACAATGGTGGCTACACATCAGACATTCTCAATCTCCCCCAGGACGATACGACCGCGTATTACCAAAGCTCGCCAATATTTCACGCGGAGGGATTGCAGGGTGCGCTTCTCATTTGTCACGGCGTGGTTGACCAGAACGTCCATTTTCAGGACGATGTCCGTTTGGTGCAACGTCTTATTGAATTGAGGAAGAAGAATTGGCAATTGGCGATCTATCCGGTTGAGAACCATGGGTTCCGCGAACCAACCAGCTGGATGGACGAGTATAATCGAATACTCAAACTGTTCGACGACAATTTGTTGGTACCGTGAAACAGTTGGGGAATCGGTGAGGGCTTTCACTCAATATATGGAGATGACATGAAGAAAAATTCTGAACTAACGATCGCAACGCGCGCAATCCACGGCGACAAAGTGTATGCATACAAGGGTCCGGTCTCGCTCCCCATCTACCAGACAACCAATTATCGCTTTGACTCTTCGGAGGACGCGATTCGTTATGCAAAAGGCGATCCGTCGGTGTATGTGTACACACGTTACCACAATCCGACCGTCCACGACGTCGAAACAAAACTCTCCTTGATGGAGGGAGCAGAATCGACGGCGTTGTTCTCATCCGGCATGGCCGCGATCTCCACAGCGATCCTTTCCATCACGAAATCCGGCGATGAGATCATCAGCACTCCTGCGCTTTATGGCGGGACGTATCGATTTTTCAGAGACGAACTGCCGAAGCAAAACATCAAGGTTCACTTCCTTGATCCTTCCGACCTTTCGAAGATATCCAGCCTTGCTACCGCAAGGACCACCGTTGTCTATTTCGAAACGCCCACCAACCCCACGCTTACGCTTGTCGACATGGGAGAGATCGTCCGACAAACACGCATTGCGGAAAAGAGGATTGGCAAGAAGATCACGGTCATGATCGACAATACATTTGCCTCCATCCTTAACCAGGATCCGTTTCGATACGGCATTGACGTTATCGTTGAAAGTGCCACAAAGTATATCGGGGGACACAGTGATGTCATGGCCGGAGCCGTTCTGGGAAATTCGGATTTCGTTGCGAAGGTCAAAGGCCTGGCGAAACACTTTGGCGGGTGTGCAGATCCGTTCGCTGCGTATTTGTTGTTTCGCAGCCTTAAAACGTTCGAGCTTCGGGTTGGACGGCAGAATGAAAATGCTTATGCGCTTGCGAAAGCTCTTGAGAAGAACCGAAAAGTGAACCGGGTCTTGTATCCCGGCCTCCCTTCCCATCTCCAATACCGATTGGCCCGTAAACAGATGTCCGGATTTGGGGGTATGATCACCATCGAGATAAAACCTTCAAAAAGGATTGCGCCCGTTGAAGCGGCTGCAAAAGTATGCGACAACCTCAAGGTCGCGGTCAATGCGATGTCGCTGGGCGGCGTTGAAACACTCGTCAGCATCCCCGTATACTCTTCACACGTCTTCATGACGGACGATGAACTCAAGCGGCACGGCGTGACGCCCGGAATGATCAGGATATCCGTCGGAGTGGAAGGTGTTCGGGATCTGATCGATGATTTTGAGGCTGCCCTCGCCTTGATTTGACGGTGGTCCGCTCGGGTTAGCCAGATTGCTTGAAATCGAGGAAGGACTTCCTACGGTCAGAGTACCTCTTTCAGAATGTTCAGCAAGTTATCGATAGTTCGGTCTACTTCCTCTGCGACATCGGGCGGCAACTCTCCAAACCGTTTCAGCCCCTTCGATTTGCTGTCCCTCAACACGGCCCAGAGGTGGACAACTCTCGCCCTCACAATTTGAGTCTCAGAGAATACGTTCGGTTCAAGGTGAAGGGAGCGAAACATTTCGTCGTTGGATTGACGGAGTTTTGCGACCGTCCTCAGTATCTTCTGCCGCGCGGCATCGTCCAGGCTATCGGTTATTCGATGGCTGGATTTAGGTCGTTCCCGCTTTGTCAGGACTTTTTCAATTTCATCCAGAGAGTCTTCCACGATCCTGGCAGTTACCGAGAGACTCCGACGGTGGCTTGAAGGGAGATGCATATGATGGAACTCTTGATTTGAAGTTATTGGGAACGCCGAACTCCCTGCAATGTACCAACCAGTTGTTGTGTTTCCAACCATCCATCCCACGCGAAATTGCGAAACGAGGTATTTCTTCGTTAATTGGGCCGAATGAATTCATTTCCCGAACAGTTGCGATCCTTCTTCCGGGCACATCAACGCGCTGTGCTGTCCGATCAGGGATTTACGCGTGCCGCCGTTCTCGTGCCTGTCTATGAGAACATTCGCCAGCCACATTTTCTCCTTACCAAGCGAACGAATGAGGTTGAACATCACAAAGGCCAAATTTCCTTCCCAGGCGGGGCGGTGGACAGCGCTGATCGCAACATTGTTGCAACAGCCCTCCGGGAAACCCGGGAGGAGATCGGACTTTCACCGGAACGTGTGGAAATCGTCGGCTTGTTGAGCGACATCGTCATCCCGACAGGATTCGTGGTTACCCCTGTCGTTGGTTATGTTTCCTCCCTTCCTGCATTGATGCTCAATGCTAACGAAGTGGAATGCATTATCGAGGTTCCGTTTTCTTTCTTCCAGGAGGCGAAGAACAAAAGAGTTGTTCCCGTAATGCGTGCTGGAGTTGTGCGGGATGTATACTACTTCACGTTTGGAGCCAACGAGATCTGGGGCGCCACTGCATTCATTATCGATTCGTTCCTGAAAGAACTCACGACATTTTCTCAACATTAGCCGTTCTCCGTGTTCCAGAGCGTTTCCGGTTCCTTGAAGTTTTTTTTCACCCACCAGACGTTCAAAAGAATTCACGAACCCGAGTGCTGTCCTAATTTGTGCTGACGGGACTTGTTTATCCGCCGTATCATTTGGCGGACACCCCGGCAGAAAAGTGGCAAGTGTCAGGAGGAAATGTTGCTGCACGGCATACTGTACATCAGGACTCACGATGCCGCAAGTAACAGTTTGAAACGATGACACCATCCGATCCAGAGTAGTGACTCGGTTTCAAGGGTGCCACGGTCCCCCGCAAAAACATGCAGGGCGGGCATACCGTGACACGCGCAGCGATTTCGGTGACGGAGTGGTCCGCAGCCGCCGGTGTTTTTGTGATTGAGTCATTACCCGATCCCGATTTGCTTTGGGATTTAACCGATTCTTTGCTATCTTGAGCAAGAACATTTGGGGTTTCGCAGAGATAAAAGGAGAGATACATGCCACGTCATAAATCGGCCGTTAAGCGTGCGCGCCAGAGCGTCCGCAGAGCAATCAGGAATAAAGCCGCGCTTACACGCATGAAGACCCTCATACGAAAGGTGAGAACATCGAAGGCGAAGGACGATGCTGTCAAGGCCCTGCGAACAACGGTGAAGTACCTGGACGAGATTTCCTCGAAGGGTGTGATCCACAAGAACAAAGCATCAAACCAGAAATCGAGACTGACGAAGCTTGTTAATGCAATGAAATAAACAGCTTCCGTACGATGGCAGGGGTGAACCTGCCGTTGCCGTTGAAATGAAAAACCCCCTTCTGCACACCAGAATGGGGTTTTTCATTCGCACGCGAACGCCAAACAAGCATGCACGCTTAGCGAAACCAATCAAGAATATTCCAGCGATCCTCGTTGTCTCTTTTCCAATCCCGGTAATTGTCACGCGTAATGAGCCCAATGGGCCCGTCGTAAATTCCGCCGTGCATGTAGACGTCTTCCACCCGTACTGCGAGCGTATTGTCACCTCCAGGCACTAGCACGTCCGGTGGAATGAAATATGCGCGAAGCTTGGCATACTCGTTGCCCCTGTCGTCCGGATCAAAGTTCTTCCGCATGTGGCCAGTCCGTCCAATCAATTTGCCGTTCAAATATGTTTCATCAAAATCATCGACTTTGCCGACCAGGAGAATGAGCTTCTTTCCATTGAGCTTTTCCGGAACTTTGAATTTGATCCGGTACCAGCCGAATCCGTCATATTCTTTGAATCCCTGGGTCTCCCAGTACGCCGGCACGACCACACTGCTCCACGTCTCATCGTTGACATCGATGTCCTTCCACGTAGCATCGTCACCCGTCGTAAATTTCCACGTTCCGGACAAATCGTAATCTGCTTCAAGATAGTCTCTCGGCTCGAAGAGGCCAATATTCCCTCCCGTGATGCCTCCTGCCAATTGCTGATCGTACACACGAACCGCCAGAACGTTATCGCCGCGATCGTTCAGATATTGCAGCGGTATGCGATAAGGGCGGGAGACATTATATGCCGTGATATAGTTCGGAGGAAATTGTCCTTCAAAGCCAACCATGTGTCCGTTCAAGTACACCTCGCTGACGTCATCTACATACCCAACCTGAAGATATACGACGGCATTCTTCAGATCTTTGTCGAATGTGAAATGCTTGCGATACCACGCATATCCGTCGTACCCGGGATACCCCTCATCCTCCCATGCTCTGGGTACCCTGATTTTGTCCCACTTTGAATCGTCGAACGTCGGGTCAGCCCATCTCTTGTCGTCGCCCACCTGGAATTTCCACTGTCCACGAAGGTTCAAAAGAGTCCTCCAATCCTGCGCGGGGGTGGTGCGCGGGAGAGAAACCAGGAGTAGCAGGAGAACGAGTGTGGTGGTATTGGTTCGCGACATGATGATTTCCTTCTTTCTGAAGTATAACGATTCTCTTGTTGGTTTGAGTCTTTTGTTCGTCACTTCTTGTAAAAGAATGTCACGACCCGACTACTTGATGTTCTGGCCGAGGAGGGTTTTTTGAGCCCTGGATGCGATGGCCATGAAGAACTGATCACTGTCCGTCGATTCCACGTTCAGACCTTTCGCAAAAACCTCGGGACTTTCGAACACTATTGTTGCCAAGTAGGCTTTATACCGAATGGCAGGTGTTCTTCCAGATTCTGCGAGGTTTGCGATTGCCTGTCGTGCCTCCTTCATGTCTATATGCCGAAGGCTCATACGGCAATAGGCCAAGTGTGCTATTGCCGATTCTACGATACCGTCATAGGGAGAGGTCAGAAGCACCGTGTACGTATTCACAGCCTTCTGTAGATATGCATCGCTGTGAGACGAGATTGTAGCAAGATACGGGGCATCTTGTGGCATCCCCTGAGTATTGCAGTGTCCCAGTGCCGGAACTGAGGCGAGTAAGAGACCTGCCGCGAACATTGCAAAGGTTTTCATGGCGTCCTCCAATTTGTTGTTTCCAAGAATCGTGAGCTTGATGACACGATATGGTACGGCCTCACGCAAGGAAAGATGTTGAAGGAACGTCAATGTTTGTCACGAAATGTCACGGCTTCGCGGTGTACAGAAGTGTTTTCAGCGGGGTGGTCGCGGTCGTGGATTCAGACCACGAGCTTATAGCCGAGTCCGTGGATCGTAACGATCACTTTGGGTTTGGCGGGATTATCTTCGATCTTTTGCCGCAGCTTGAGGACAAAATTGTCGATGGTTCGTGTGCTGATGGTATCGTCACATTCCCACACGTTGGCGAGCAGTTGGTCCCGGCTCACCGTTTGATTCCGGTGTTGCCACAGAAATTTCAGCAGATCGAATTCTTTCGGAGTCATCTGAAGTTCCCTGCCAGCCCGGCAAGCAGAGTACATCTTGAAGTCTACTTCGAGTGGTCCCACCGCCATCTTGTCGGGAGGACCGGCCGTCGCTCCTTCGACGCGTCGTAATACGGCCTTCGTACGGGCGAGAAGTTCGCGCAGGCCGAACGGTTTCGTAATATAATCATCGGCGCCGAGCTCAAGCCCGACTACCTTGTCGATTTCCTCTCCTTTTGCAGTGAGGAAGATAACCGGCGTCGAGACACCTTTCCCGCGCGCGGTTCTGCAGACGTCAAAACCGGACATCTGGGGAAGCATGACATCAAGCAGCACAAGGGAATAAGTATTGTCGAGGATTTTCTGAAGGCCTGTCTTCCCGTCGGCCGCGATATCGACTTGATAACCCTCAAGTTCAAGATTATCCTTGATGACCCGCTGCATCTTTGGCTCGTCTTCGACAAGCAATATCTTTGTCATCGTCGTTCCTGTCGTCCATTGCCTGCATTCGTAATGATCGGAAACGATAATCGGAAGGTGCTTCCCTGTCCGACTTCACTCTGCAGTGCAATCGTCCCTTTGTGTGCATCAACAATATGTTTCACCAGCGTCAATCCCAGTCCGGTACCTTTGGTGTCGTGCACAAATCCGCTTGAGACCCGGTAGAATTTTTCGAAGATTCTTTTCTGTTGCTGCGGATCAATGCCGATCCCGTGATCCTGGATCTCCACGAAGGCCGTCGTCCCATCAATCCCGGTTGTAATTCCCAAATACTTCTGCTCGAGACTGTATTTCAACGAGTTGTCCACGATGTTGAGAATGGCTTCAGAAAGTGCGCCGCAGTCGGCGCGAACAAGAGGAAGGCCATCTTCCTCCCGGGTCACAACGGTGAATCCTTCGTTCTCCAAGTGCGTTTTGTAGTTCCGCACGACGCCATTGACTACCTCGTTGAGGTCAACCGGCTCAAAGCGGTATTCTTTCCTCCCCGCTTCCATCCTCGAAAAATCCAGAATGTTGTTGATAAGCCGGGTCAGCCGTTCGGATTCCTGCACGATGGTATCATAGTATTCCTGTTTCTTAGCGTGCGACCGCACCCGTTTCATCTGGAGTGTTTCAGCGAACATCCGAATAAGGGACAGCGGTGTCTTGATTTCGTGCGACACATTCGAAACAAAGTCCGACTTGAGTTGTGCGAGCTCGACCTCGTGACGAATAGTTCTGTAGACCACCCACACCCCGGCAATCAGGACAATGTTCAACAGGCCGATTAAGAGCAGGTTTCGGTAAAATCGGGCCTGGACAACCTCCTCGATTGTCTGTCCACGCAAGCGGATCCCGATTGCATAATCCGGGAACAACCAGAGATCTTTTATCTGGCGGGCCTTACCCTGGAGGGTTTCATCCGTGCTGTACACGACCTTGCCCGAGTTCTTCTGACTCACCGAGAGCAAGAAGTTGTTTCCGGCCGCCTCCTGCATCTTTCGGGCAAGAACATCACGGATAAACCTCGTCGCGTCAATCACAACGCCGATGATTTGTCCGGTTCCATTCGCTCTCGCGGCAACAAAGACCAGGACCAGCGATGTTCCGCCCGTTCTGTCGTTGACAGACATTTGTTCTATTTTCCTGTATCCCGATTCCTGAAGTCGAAACAATCGGTCTATGATGTTCGTCTGTTGTTTCAAGGATACCGTTACTTCCCTCGCGGTAATTGCAGGGATTTTCGTATTCTGAGAGCCCGGGTAAAAGAGATTCGCTGAGTTCGCCAGACTGTCGGCAACGAAGATACACTGAATACCGGAGTGCTCATCAAGAAACCGGGTGATTGACGTCGCAACATTTCCGTGATTTACGGCGTCGTGCGCCGCAGCATCGCTGATCGTATTTGCCCAACTGTTCGCAATGTCCCAGGAGAATTGGTTAATCGAATACAACACCACATCCAGTTGCTGCCGATAGACATCTGCAATCAACTCTTCACTTCTGCTGAGTGTGGCAAATTCGTAGATTGAAAAGAACACCGCAGGCACCATGACAAGCAGGACAAGAATGGAGACCATCTTGCCCCTGGTTCCGATCTGTTTAATTCTCGTGAACATACAGAAGTGCGCTCGAAGTGCAATGAAAAGTTAGCCAATAGGGGAAGCAAGAGCAAGCGAGTTAAGTGTGCGTTCGCCCACGATTCTCAGAATCCGGAATGCAACGTGACACCTCTAAAGATATCCGATGAATGTTGTCAGACTGGTCGCTTTCAATTCGGCTTACGATGAGCGAGAATTGCGCAGGTGTTATCGTGCGGGAACGAGTGCTTGCGATGCCGAATCGAAGCCTCATCGACAGATGCATAATTGAATCTCGATTTCCTAACGCTTACTTTATCACGAGACCTATTCGAAAGGAGCCTTCCATGTTCGTCTTCTATATTCTCCTCGCCGTAGCCATCCTGCTTATTTTCTGGGTTGTTGCAAAATACAATGGACTGATCACGCTTCGCAACCAGGTCATGAATGGCTGGAAGCAAATCGATGTTCAGTTGAAGCGGCGACACGATTTGATACCCAATCTTGTCGAGACCGTCAAAGGTCAGATGGAGTTTGAACAGACCACGCTTCAGAAAGTGATTGAAGCGCGCAATGCCGCCATCTCTGCCAAAGGAATAGCAGATTCTGCCGCGAAGGAGGATGTGCTGTCCGGGGCACTCAACAAGCTTTTCGCCCTGGTCGAGAACTATCCGAACCTGAAATCGAATGAAAATGTGATGCAGCTCCAGGAAGAGTTGACGAGTACAGAGAACAAGATTTCGTTTGCCCGGCAATTCTATAACGATATTGCGACGAAGTTCAACATCGCCCAGCAGGTATTCCCTGCCAACATCATTGCGGCAATGTTCAATTTTAAGCCCTCTGAACTGTTTGAGATCAAAGTAGAAGCGGACCGGGAAGTCCCAAAGGTCGATCTTTCCCTCAAGAAGTAAGATCGCATTCACAATGAAGATCCTCTAGAAGATTGCTTCTTGAAAAAGTCCGATTGCGAATCGGACTCTACAGGCTCGACTGATTCATGACTGAAGCCAGAAATATTTACGAGCAGGAATCGCACAACAAGAACGCAACGCTCGGCGTGATGATCGCCATGACCGTTTTTCTCGGCTTCATCGGATTCGGGTTCGATGCATTCTACCTCGGCACCATCACCGAGGACACGTTCCTGCCGATCGGGACCGTTCTTGCGCTTGGTTTCGGATTGCTCTCCGCCTCGTGGAGTCTGCAGGGGGGCGCGAAAGCTGTGTTAAGCTCGACGAATGCAGTCCCGGCAGATCCGAACAATCCCGCACACAAGCAACTGTTAAACGTCGTCGATGAAATGAGGATCGCATCGGGCTTGCCGATGCCGGAGGTTTATATTGTTCCGGATCCTGATCCCAATGCATTTGCAACCGGAAGAGATCCTGAGCACAGTTACATTGCCGTTACACAAGGACTTCTCGATTCGCTGAACAGGGAGGAATTACAGGGAGTTGTTGCGCACGAGATGAGTCACATCCGAAACTATGACATCCGTTTGATGACGGTGATAGCCGCACTGATGGGAGCCATCCTGCTTCTTTCCGATTGGGCGCGACGTGGTTTGTTTTGGGGCGGCGGACGTAGACGCTCGCGTAGCCCGGGTGGAAGTGTTGGTGGACCAATAGCGCTCGTGCTGTTGGCGCTCTGGATCATCGGTGTCATTCTTGCACCATTGATCGGTCAAATCATGGCTATGGCGGTTTCAAGGAAGCGTGAATATTTGGCGGATGCATCTGGTGCGGAGCTCACACGAAATCCTCTAGGACTCGCCCACGCATTAGAGAAACTCGAGAACGCCTCTGCCCCGACAGCCTCCATCAAACGTGGAGCGGCACATTTGTGCATCGTCGATCCGCTCGGACGAAAAGTAAACACAAAGGAAGGATTTGCGGCAGAGTTGTTTGGTACCCATCCTCCGATGAGCAAGCGGATCATAGCACTTGAGGCCATGGCGTACCAAATGAAGCCGGCGGGGTGAACCACAACAGGTTGTCATTCCAGCATTGCTTAGAAACACAAAAGCCTGGACAAAATGACCAGGCTTTTTTTGCATCCATCGTATGTGGGGGTTACCCTTGTTGCTTCTTCAGATCCTCCAACTCTGCAATGCGTTTTTCAAACCGTTCTTTTTCTGCCGGCTTGGTAACGATTAAGGTGTGGTACGCTTTGATTGCGTCATCGTACCATCCTTGTTTTGCATAAATTTCTGCCAAGGTGGGAGTAACAAATCCCGTGCTGGCCGGAGTATCCGCCTCGCTCGAGGGGATCGTTGTTTTTGTCGAAAGGTCAATGACCGGTGTAATTTTCTTTGCAGACTGGAGCTTCTCCGCAAGGTCTTCGATCGTTTCATTCGGCGCAGCTTCCGGCGACTGTTCCGTCGATGCCTGGTCGTACTGCGAGGCATTCAGGTACTCTTCCAACGTCGTGGTGTTCACGTCCCCGCCGAGCTCGCTCCGAACTCGTTCTGCATACGCTTCAAATGATTCTTCTCCCGCCGCAACAGCAGGAGATTCTTGCGCCTGGAATGGAAAGTCAAAAATGCTTGCCGACGAAGTTTCCGCCGGGGGAGAGCTTCCTTCCGCCTCTTGCATCCCCGGAAATCCTTCGCCGGAGGTGCGGCCTGATCTGCTCCTGCCGTCCCAAATCCAAATGGATCTTCGACAGCCTCGGGTGTCTGCCCGACAGCCTCAAAGATGTTCGTTGGTTGGGCTGGCACGGCAGTCTCTTGTGCGGCGGGAACGGTTTCAGGTTCCGACGGAGGCGCGGTTTCTGCTGCCGCCTCCGCGGGTGCAACCTGTGTTGTGGAAGGCCGGACCATCGCGGGCTCGCGGGGCGATACCAGGGTTTCCCCTTCGCCCGGTTGTATGTTCGAGAGGATGAAGCTTACTGTTTCGTTCGCAGGCAGGAAGTCGGCAACTATCTCAAATTCCCTCCTCGCCTCGGCGTTCATCTTGAGAGCCAGGAGGGCCTTGCCTTTAATGAAATGGCCCGTCGAGTAGTGGGGAAATGTCGCGAGGCCTTCGTCGCACAGGCGCAACGCTTCCTTTGCCTTCCCCTGATGAAGATAGAAACCTGCCAACTGGGCGAAACGTGGAGATTTTCCGCCCGACCCTACTTTTTTCTCCAGCGCCTTGATCTTTTGCTCAGGAATCTCAGCCATGCATGATTATTCCTGGTGTAATTTACGCGCGTCGAGCGCATTTTTGATGGACAGCATGGAAACGAAAAAGAATCCAAGAAAATAGAGCAGTTGGAACGGAACGGCTGCAATTTCCATGTAGTATAATGAAGAAATTACGCCGAAGAAGCAATAGACTGCGAGCAGCATTTCGACGACGGAAACCCAGCTTATCTTCAGACCGACATACTTTTTCCCCGCCCAGGAATCTTTCTTGGTGTTGATGGCATACTTCGGCGTGCGGACGAATTCGCTTTTTCGCTTGAAGAGCCCTTCGAAGACTGCCCGCGAATTGTTCACAGCGAATCCCATGCTCCCCGCCATGAAGAGCGGAAAGAGAAGGATCCTCCGCCGCCAGTCTGTGTACACAGACTTCTGCGAGTACAGATAGAACAGAAACGACCCAATGAACGCCAGCACGAACACCGACATCATCGCGAAGTAGAGATCGTGTCCCCCCTGTTTCTTGATGAACATCAACGGAACGTTCAGTATCCCGGCCAGCAGAATGAACGGAAAGACGATATTATTGGTCAGGTGAAACGTGGAATGGATTTTCACACGGAACGGTATATCGGATTTCCAAACCTCCGGAAGAATCTTGCGTGCCGTTTCAATGGCGCCTTTGGTCCACCGGAATTGCTGCGATTTGAGTGCGTTCACCTCTGCCGGCAATTCCGCCGGCGATGTCACATCATTCAGGTATTTGAATTTCCATCCCCTGAGTTGGGCGCGATAACTCAAATCAAGGTCTTCCGTCAGCGTGTCTGAATGCCAGTTTCCAGCGTCAAGGATTGCCGACTTGCGCCAGATGCCCCCGGTACCGTTAAAGTTTATAAAGAACCCTGCTTTATTCCTCACATCCTGTTCGATGACAAAATGCCCGTCGAGGGCAAATGCCTGCGTACGCGTAATGAGAGAATATTCGCTGTTCAGATGTTCCCAGCGTGTCTGGACCAACCCCACTTTCGGATCGGCATAGAAGTATGGAATGGTCCGCTTCAGGAATTCCTGTCTTGGAATGAAGTCGGCGTCGAAGATCGCAATGAATTCGCCACGCGCTGTTCCGAGGCCGTTCTTCAAAGCGCCGGCCTTGTAGCCTGTTCTGTCGACCCTGTGAATGTGCTTGATATCGTAACCGAGCATACGATACCGAGAAACTGCTTTCTCAACGACCTGGTATGTTTCGTCGGTTGAATCGTCGAGGACCTGGATTTCAAGTTTCTCCTTGGAGTAATCAAGCCCGCAGACGGAGTCGATCAGCCTGTTCACCACGTAGAGCTCGTTGAAGACCGGGAGCTGAACGGTCACCACGGGTTCAACGGTGAAGGGCGGTATGGTCACTTCGATATGTCGCTGCTTGAAATAATAATAGACCATGACGAAGCCGTGGGCTCCGAATGCAAACAGGATTAGAAGAGAAATAAAATAGAGGTACATCACGAAATCGGAGAAGAATGCGTTCTGCACGATCTCCTGTCGAAAGAAAAACGCTGCTACGATCATAGTTATGTCACCAAGCTGCTACTGTCTCGTTTAGGATATCTTCTGTGAGTTTATTAACCGCATCATCAATCCCCTGGTTTCGCTGTGTCAAGCTGCTCCCTGATGGATATTCTCCCCAATTGCTGAAATCCTTTTCCCAAATCTTTTTCCTTTGCTTCAGATTTTCAAATGTTACGTGAACGGTCACCGTGATCCTCCGCGCTGCGACCTGTTCTCCGCCCTGCACAACCGATGGAGCGTCCTTCACGTTTGTGATGACGCCTTCCAGCATTGAATCTGCGGAATTGCGGTCCGCGATCTGGAGCGTGTTGTCATTCGTGAAGCGATCGACGAGCTGTTGTGTGAAATCATCCCTTAGTGTCGGATCACCGTAACCGCTCTGATCCTGCACCAGGGGGATTGCAATAGTCTTCAGGTTGGAGGGAACGGATCCTCCTTTGAATGAATACACGCAACCCGAAATCAAGGCAAAAGGAAAAAGGAAAATGGAAAAAAGTACAAACTGCCTGTAATAGCGTCGGGTCGACTTGCCGAAGACCTCTCGTTTTCCTTTTTCCTTCACACTTTTCACGTTCTCTCTTTTACTTATTCCATTCTCCAAGCTTGAGCTCCTTGATTTTCCGGTAGAGCGTCCGTTCGCTGATATTCAGCTCCTTCGCCGCAAGTCTCCGATTGCCTCGATGACGTTCGAGCGAATTCCGTATCATTCGCCGCTCCATCTCGTCAAGAGACAGACCACCGTTCATCTCGACGGTTTCTTTGTGGCCATTGTTGCCTGTTACCGCTGTCGCTTGCTGGCCAAGAAGATCCTTGAGCTCGATAATATTTGTTTTCAGGTCGAGGAGCGCACGGTAGATTAATTCCCGCTCGGCCTGCTCGACGGTCTTGTTGGAGCGAACGGGAAGATTCCGCTCACCCACCTCGACACGCTGCGTCTGCAGGAATTTGCGGATATCTTCGCCGGTGATCTTCCTGCCATTTGCGAGGACGACCATGCTCTCGAGCACATTCCGCAATTCCCGCACATTGCCTGGCCATTGGTAGCTGAGCAGCTCGTCCGTTGCATCGTCGGTGAACCCCTCGAATGTCGTATGGTTTTTTTCCGTGAACTCTTTGATAATGTGGTCAACAAGGAGCGGAATATCCTCGCGCCGGTTGCGCAGCGGTGGAACGTAGATATTGACCGAACGCAAGCGAAAATACAAGTCTGCTCTGAACCGTTTCTGCTGAACCTCATATTCGAGATTCTTGTTCGTGGCTGCGATGACGCGAACGTCGGCAGTACGCGGAACCGATGCACCCACACGCATAAACTCGCCGTTCTCCAACACCCGAAGAAGCTTCACCTGCGTCCCCAGCGGCGTTTCGCCAATCTCATCGAGGAAGATGGTGCCACCGTCAGCAATCTCGAAGTATCCCTTCCGTGTGTCCATCGCACTGGTGAAGGAGCCTTTCTCGTGGCCGAATAACTCGCTCTCAATTAACCCCTCCGGGATGGCGCCGCAGTTGACCTTCACAAGGGGCTTGTTGGCCCGCTTGCTGGCCGCCTGAATGGCGTTCATAATGATTTCTTTGCCGACGCCGCTTTCTCCCGATATGAGAACCGTAATGTCGGTCGGAGCAACTTGACGAACCACATCGACGATCTCCTGGATTTCAGGGGACTGGCCGATGATGCCGTGGTCTTGTTGGAATTGCTCTCGTTCTGTCATACAACGTCCCGCTCAGCGGGCAACGACGATAGACTCCAGGCTGAATTTCTTCCTGATCTCCGCGCCAAATCGCTTGGCGTCGTCCTGATTCTGGAATTCGCCCACCCATACCTTGTGAAGTTTCTTGCCGTTCGTGACCATGGTGAAAATGTTCGAGGAATACCCTTTCCCCTCGAAGAAATTCTTCAATTCCTCCGCCCGCTGGAGCGTGGAGAAAGCTCCCACCTGAACGGTAAAGCTGGTGGAGTACTTTTGCACGGTGCTCTTGGACTTTACGACATCCGGACTTTCTGTCTCGGCGTCCTTGGAGGTCGAGGGCTGGTCAACCGCGTAAGCAGAATAAGGATAGTTTTGTTTCAGCTCGGCCATTTTCTGATCGGCCGTTTTGTAGAGACCAATGGAAAAGTAATACTGATACAGTTTGTACAAAGCATCGTCCGCCCACTCGCTCTTCGGGAAATTGTCGACAATACTCTGGAAAATTTTTGCCGCTTCAGAACCGTCAGTCGTCAGGACGCCCTGCAAATACATGACGCCCGGATTGTTCTGATAATTGGCCAACAGCGTTGGCAATTCCGCCTTGACTTGCTCAACCTGACCTTTCTCGATCATCTCAAGTCTCTTTTGGATATCCGGACCACTCGACTGGCCAAAAACAGGAACGCTTATCCAGAGAACCAATCCAATCATCGCACTAAACGCCATTTTCATACTGTAACCTCCTTTGCCGGCGGGGGAACGCCCTCAGCGGGGAACGTGTGTGCCAAACAACGTCGCAGAATTTGCCCGCTCCACGCGCACGCTGATGTACTCTCCCGCCTCGAATCCGTTCTTGGAAAACACGACCATTTTGTTCGTATCGGTCCGGCCGCAATAGTCGCTTGCCGATTTCTTGCTTTCCCCTTCCACCAACACTTCGACTGTACTCCCGACTATGTCCTGGTTCTTCCGAAAAGAAATCTCACGCTGTACGTCAATGATTTCATTCAAACGTTCGGTTTTCAATGTTTCCGAAACATCATCCGTCATCGTCCACGCTTTCGTGTTTTCCCGTGGCGAATACTTGAACGTAAATGCGCCATCATATCCGACTTCCTTCAGAAGCTCGATGGTCGACTTATGGTCCTCCGCCGTTTCCGTCGGAAAGCCAGCAATAATATCTGTCGAGAGACTTACGCCCGGAATTGTCCGCTTGATGCGATCCACGAGTTTCAGATAGTGATCCGTCGAGTACGTTCGATTCATCAATTCCAAAACTCGATCCGAGCCCGATTGCACGGGAAGATGAATGTAGTTGCAGACGTTCGGGTTGCGGGCAATTGTATCGATGAGCTTGTCGGACATATCCTGGGGATGGGACGTGGTAAACCGAATCCTGATGCGCCTGTCGATACGTGCTACCGCAGCGAGGAGATCCGCAAAATCCAAGGATTGATCGAGGTAGGAGTTGACGTTCTGCCCAAGCAGCGTTACCTCCTTGAAGCCGCGTTGCGCAAGGCCTTCCACCTCCCTCACGATACTCGATAGTGAGCGGCTTCGCTCGCGTCCACGGGTAAACGGCACAACGCAAAACGTACAAAACTTGTCGCAGCCACGCATAACGGAAATCCACGCGCTGATGCCGTCCGCACGGAATGGAACGATATCGTCGTAGTTTTCCACACGCGAAAGGCGCACAGCAATTCCTTTTTCTCCGGCCACGGCGTTCTCGACCAGCCTCGGGAGTCTGCGGTATTCATCCGGACCCACGACAAGATCCACGAAGCTCTCGCTTTCCATCAAATCCTTGCGAAGCCGCTCTGCCATGCAGCCGAGCACCCCCACCACCAATCCGGGGTTGGCTTTCTTCAGATGCTTAAAATCGCCGAGACGTCCATAGACACGCTCTTCCGCGTTTTCTCGCACCGCGCAGGTGTTCACGAAGATCACGTCTGCACCCTCAAGATGAGCGGACTGCGTGTAGCCTGACGAGGACATGATACTGGATACGACTTCGCTGTCGGCCACATTCATTTGGCAGCCGTAGGTTTCGATGTAGAATTTCTTAAGGTCGTTCATCGCTTATACCAAACGGCAGAAAATATAATGAAAGATTGTCAGTCAAACAATTAAGGTTCCAGACATTAATCTCTTTTAATACTTAAGGATTTCTTGAGGTTTTAGTCCTAAGCGGTCTTATGCTTGACAAATAGTCAGACTGTTTGCCCGACATTGGTCGCAATAATAGAAATTGATTGCAGAGGGAAGCTATGGTATATTATTCCATTGAGTTGCGTTCACAAACATTTGCAACTTGTGATTCTTCTCCGGGGATGTGGACGTCATCCTGTGTGTGCATCTTTTTCGGCACGGATGAAAACTGGCCTGAGATTCATTTCGACAGCAACAGGTGGTCCTCGCCCACGTCTCCGACTCCATTCCTATAATACTTCGAACGAGACAACCATGAAAAATCTACTCGATGAAATAAAAGCAAAAGCCATAAAACTGAAACGACATATAGTTCTGCCTGACGCGACGGACGAGCGTGCGATTCGAGCGGCACGGATTTGCGTCGACGAAGGTTTGGCCGCGATCTCGCTTGTCGGTGACGAGGCTGAGATCCTGAAAAAGGCAAAAGAGATCGGTATTGCGCTGGACAAAATCCGAATTGTTGACCCATCGAAATCGGAAAAACTGAGCGACTTTTCCCACATCTACTATAACCTGCGCAAGGCCAAGGGGGTTCAGTTTGAAGAGGCTCAAAAGACGATGACTCGTCCCCTTTTCTTCGGTGCAATGATGGTGCACGAAGGAATGGCTGACGGGAGTGTTGCCGGCTCCCTATCCACCACCGGTGACGTCCTCAGGGCGGGTATCCAAATCATCGGTGTTGCGGACGGAATCAACATTGTGTCGAGCTTCTTCCTGATGCTGTTTCCGTACACTACATACACGTTTGCGGATTGTGCTGTCGTGCCCGACCCCGACGCAGACCAACTGGCCGACATCGCAATCGCGTCCGCCGAAAACCACACGAAGCTGACAGGGGAAGAAGCACGCGTGGCGATGCTTTCATTCTCCACAAAAGGAAGCGCACAGCATCCCGACGTCGAAAAAGTCCAAAAGGCAACCGCAATCATCAAGAAGAAGAAGCCCTCCTTGAATGTGGACGGGGAACTTCAACTCGATGCAGCCATCGTTCCCTCGGTCGCACAACATAAGGCGCCGGGCAGCTCCGTTGCAGGAAGTGCAAATGTTCTAGTTTTCCCCGACTTGAATTCGGGAAACATCGGATATAAGCTTGCGCAGCGTATGGCGAACGCTGAGGCGATTGGGCCTGTCGTCCAGGGCTTGAAGAAGCCGGCGTTTGACCTTTCCCGTGGCTGCAGTGTGAGTGATATTGTCAATGTCGTTGCCATTAACGCGGTCGTCGGAGCGGTATAATTACCGCAATGAAGCAGTGAAGCGGGCGGGTACCAATGTTCCCCCTTGGAACTGCGCCTTCTTTTTGCTACCATTTTGCCGTGTTCCCACGAGTTGGGTACCTTCAAATTTCTTGCAGCGGATGGAGTACATCCTTGCGACCACTTCCATAGACCACACCACATCCTTCGAGCGCCATGAAAAAGAAACCCTCTCGTCCTTCTCCGCGATCACTGAAACCGGCACGGAAGCATTCAGCCGTGCCGATAGGAAAGCTCCGCTGGCAGTGTGAGCCCAAGTCTCTTCGGGTAAACTCCACCAACGATGTACTGCCCTCCCGTGAGATCATCGGACAGGAGCGTGCGTTGCGCGCGCTCCGTGTGGGACTCGAGATGAACCACTTCGGCTACAACATCTTTGTGACGGGGCTTTCAGGCACGGGTCGTACTACTACCATCAAGCGTATGCTGCGGGATTTTGAGCAGAAACCGACCGATCTTTTTGATCACTGTTATGTGTACAATTTCAAGAATCCTGACAACCCCCTTGCTCTCTCTCTTCCTGCAGGACAAGGGCGCGCGCTGAAACAGGATATGGATAATTTTATCAAGGACTTGCAGCGCGATATCCCGGCCGTCTACGAAAGCCAGCGATTCCAGCAAGAGAGGAAGATACTCCTGCAGCATTTTCAGGACAGACAGAAGGTTGTCCTGCAAGACTTCGAAAAGCGGGTCAAAGAACGCGGGTTTGATCTTGTGCAAGTGCAGGTGGGAAACATGATGCGGCCAGACATCGTGCCGGTCGTGAACAATGCTCCCACCAACCTCGACCAGGTGGAGCAGCTCGTCCAGAAAGGGGAGTATACGAAGGAGCAATATCAGACCCTTCGTGAGACACAGACGGATTTGGAAAAACAAATGACGAATGTGTTCCGGGAGCTGCGCAATATCGAGAAGAAGGTCCAGCAGTCACTGACGGAATTGGAAGACAGGCTGGTGATGCCGGCGGTGAAGGAGTTTGTTGCCATCATTCAGGCAACATACGACAGTGAGAAAGTGCGCTCCTATCTCAACGACGTGACAGAGTACATCCGCCACCATCTTGACCGCTTTCGAAGACAGCAGGCCCAACCGGCCGGCGAAGATCCCGAAGAACCCGAAGAGGATAATTATACCGAGTTCCAGGTGAACGTCCTCGTGGACAATTCGGAAGAAAAGCACAACCCCATTGTTATTGAGACGAACCCCAAGTACAAGAACATCTTCGGGACAATCGACCGCGAGCTGGACAAAGCCGGAGTCTGGAGAACCGACTTCACGAAAATCAAGGCAGGCTCACTGCTCAAGGCGGACGGTGGCTACCTTGTGTTAAACGCTCTCGACACGCTCATCGAGCCGGGAGTCTGGCAGGATCTCAAGCGAACCCTCCGGACCGGCAAGATCGAAATCCACACCTATGAACCTCTATACGGATTTGCCCCGACGGCAATGAAGCCCGAAGCCATCGACATCCACGTCAAGGTCATCATCATCGGAGAGACGGATTTGTACTATCTCCTGTACTACCGTGATGAAGATTTCAAAAAGATCTTCAAGATCCGGGCCGATTTCGACTTCGAGATGCTGAAGAATGCCAAAGCCATCACCCAGTACATCCGGTTCATCAAGATGTTGTGCGACGACGAACACCTCAAACCATTCGATGCGACTGCGTTGGCTCAGATCATCGAGTTCGGGGTCAGACTTTCCGGACAACAGAAGAAGATATCGACCCGCTTTAACGTCATTGCCGATGTTGCCCGCGAAGCAAATTACTGGGCCGCGAAGGCAAACCTGAATACCGTCACCGGCAAAGAAATTGAGAAAGCAATCGAGGAGCGGGTTTACAGGGTCAAGCTCGTCGAAGACAAACTCCAGGATCTGATTGTCGACGGGTCAATCATGATCGACACAAAAGGGAGTGTGGTGGGACAGGTAAACGGATTGTCCGTGTATGACGTGGGAGAGCACGCATTCGGGAAGCCATCCCGTATAACCGCAAGGACCGCCTTGGGAAGAGCGGGCATCATCAACATCGAGCGTGAGGCGGAACTAAGCGGCCCGACGCACAACAAGGGTGTCGCCATCATCAGCGGATTTCTGCGGAGTACGTTTGCGCAAAAGAAGCCGCTTGTCGTGGATGCGAGCATTACGTTCGAACAGTCATACGGCGGCGTTGACGGCGACAGTGCTTCGTCCACCGAAGTCTATGCAATCCTCTCAAGCCTTTCCGGCGTTCCTCTGCGGCAGGAAATCGCAGTCACCGGTTCTGTCAACCAGAAAGGCGAAATTCAACCAATCGGTGGAGTAAATCTCAAGATCGAAGGATTCTACGATGTTTGCAGGACCCGGGGACTGACGGGAAATCAGGGTGTGATGATCCCTGAGAAAAACATTTCCGATTTGATGTTACGGGAAGATGTCATTGATGCCATTCGACAGAAACAATTTCACGTTTATGCAGTTCGTACTATCGACGAGGGGCTTGAAATCCTAACCGGCGTAAGAGCCGGAAAACAAAGCTCCAACGGCGGGTTCGAGCCGGGGACGGTCAATGCTCTTGCGGCACAGAAATTGTCGGCTTACGCGGAAGATTGGCGGGACTTCGAGGCAGTACGCAAGTGACGAAACTTTTGGTATATTATAGCCGTTCTTGAAGAAGACGCAGACGGCCGCGATTTTGAAATCAGACAGCGAAGCCGGAACTACTTCCGGTCTGCGTCTCAAGGAGGGTTCACGATGAAATACGTTTTGAGCTTTCTTGTTCTCTTTTCGGGCGTGGTGCTGGCCCAGAATCCCAACCGTTCATCCTTCGCACCACTTGTCGGAGTCAGCCATTACGTTCTCGATGGCCAACCCTACACCGGACCAACAATGGGACTGCGATTCCTTACGCCCGAATTTTCCTCCAGCCGGATGAGCCTCTTCGCAGGTGCTACACTGCGACCAAATGGTTTCGGATATTATCGCACGGAACCTTTCATCTACCACGATGAATCACAGCCATATCAGCTTCAATCTCCTGTTTATGACGGAGCGGTACCAGGTTCGCGTTTCGCCTTCGGTCTTGGGTTCGTCGGATTCGACTGGCGCACGTATCTTGCGGAAGGGAATGTACGACCGTACCTCGGTGTCGGCGCACAGTTGGCAAGTTGGTCTTCAAGCAGTACGTGGACGGGCACGATCATGCCAATCGCGGACGCCGGTCTCGATGTGCACTTGTCCTCCGGATTCAACGCGTTCGCGGAGAGCGAATATGCATTTGGGATGCCGACATTGTTTGGTTCGCACCTTTCGACATTGAACAACCTCTTCTCCTTCGGAGTCGCCGTCACCTTTGTTCCCCGGTGGTGACCACTTCTTCACCGGTTGTCGCTCATCACATTGATCCCCGCCTGAATTCTTAGCCGGGGATTTTTTGTTGCATTTTCTCTTATATTTCCCGCGTGGAATTTAACACACCCTTTTCCGAAATGGATCAGACGATCCGCAGAGCGCTCCAGCTCTCCGCACTTCTTGTCTTTATCCTGTGCGCGGGTGTTCTGGGGTACCATTACATAGAGGGTTGGCCGCTTTTCGACTCGCTCTACATGACCGTGATCACCCTCGCCACAGTCGGATATGGTGAGACCCATCCACTCTCGCTGGCCGGACGTGCTTTTACCATATTCCTCATCCTTGGCGGCATGAGCATTATCTTCTATGCACTTACCGAGATTACAACCTTTGTGGTCGAAGGTGAAATGACGGGATTCCTAAGGAGACGACGCATGAATCGACACATCAGCAAGCTCAAGAACCATTACATTCTCTGCGGAGCAGGAAGGAGCGGGTCGCAGGTTTTGACAGAGCTTCGAAAGACCGGACGCAATTGCGTCGTCGTCGAGAAAGACCCTGCAAAAGTCCGACATCTCCTGGGAGAACGCGTCCCGGTGGTCGAAGGGGAAGCAACGGAAGACCACGTCTTGCGCTCCGCCGGTATCGAGCGGGCCACCGGCCTGGTAACAGCATTGCCCAGCGACAAGGATAATTTGTTCGTGGTTATTACAGCGCGGGGACTCAACTCGAAGATCCGCATTGTTTCCAAGGTGGAAGAAATCACTGCCCGCGAAAAATTCCTGCGAAGCGGGGCGGACACCGCCGTGTCTGCGACCTTCATCGGGGGGATGCGAATGGCATCCGAGCTCATACGGCCAACGACCGTGTCGTTCTTGGACACGATGCTCTACGGCACGCCATCGTTACGTGTTGAAGAGGTGACCGTGGCACCCGCTTCCAAGTGTGTCGGCGTCCAGCTTGGAAAGTGCGAGCCCCTTACCGTATCCGGCGTTGTTCTTGTTTCGGTGAAGGACAACAGCAAGACAGGGTTCCGGTTCAACCCGCCGCGGGATACCCTTCTGAAATCCGGTGATACTCTGATCGTAATAGGAGATCGGGCGCAGGTGTCGCAGCTGAAAAAGGGATTGAACGGGTGAGATTGCGCAAGCGCCAAGAGAATTGAAGAGCCCGATGGTCCGAGACCAATAAAAGAAAAACGCGGGAAGGTCGTTCCCGCGTTTTCCAAGAGATCTTACAAGAAGAAGATCTGGATTACTTCATTTCCGGCTGTTTCGGCTCTTCTTTCTTTTCCATCTTCTTCGAAGTTTTCTTGGTGCCTTTCTTCGTGGTTTTCTTGGTGCTCTTTTTGGTGCTCTTCTTCGTGCTCTTCTTCGTGGATTTCTTAGTCGTCTTCTTTGTTTCCTTCTTCTCGGGCTTTTGCGTTTCTTGCTTTTGCGTATCTTGCTTCATCTCTTGTGCGTACATCGTGGTGCTCGCCACGAATGCAAACGCAAGGGCTAACACAATCATTAACTTCTTCATTGTACTATCTCCTGTTGATGTGATGGATTTTTATGGTGTACTGAGGTCCATTTAGGGCGTTGATATGATAGCCAACCCTCGAAGGAAAGTCAACGAAAGGGCTATTAAATTTTCTTAATTGACAATGCAATCTGGCATCCCCGCGCGCGACACCTACGTTGCCAAATTTGAGTGAACGAGCTCCAGCGTTTTGCCGAAACCGGTCGAAAATGCAGACTCTTCAGGAAGGAGACTGAGAACGATGCACGCATCCTGCTCGATCTCAAAAAAATGACCCGGATGAACCAGAACATTACTTTCTCTTAATAGTCGCAGCGCCCACGCCTCATCGGTCAAAATGCCGGGAAGACGCACGATCGCGTACCAGCCCCCTTCAACCTTCAATGGAGACACGGAACTTTGCGCGCTCGCGAAACCAAGCGTGCGATAGTTGGCATTCACCCTTTTCTTTATTTGCTCCGTTACACGTTGCCCTTTCTCGAGCAATGACGGCAATGCCTGTTGTATCGGCGTCCCGACGGAAAGGAATGTGTCGGAGATGATCTCCAGCCGGTTCGATGCTTCCTGCACCTGCCCCGGCTGTCCGGTGACCGTAATCCATGCAAGCTTCATCTGGGGCAAACCGAGCAGCTTCGAAATCCCGTTCAACGTGAAGACCAGGAAGCCCTTCCCTGTGGCGAAAGATTTGTACAGATCACCGGTGTCCCCAAGTGAAAACTCACCAAAGACCTCGTCGACAATCAGTGCCAGTCCGCGCTCCTCGGCCATCTTCACGATCGCAGCGCACTCTGTCTCCTTTACAAACGATCCGGTTGGATTGTTCGGATGAACGAGCAAGAGAGCCTTCGTTGATTGATCAACTCCATGGCGGATTGAATCGAGATCAATATGCCATTCGTCGTCGTATCGGAGCCGATACTGTCGAGCCTCCACGTCATTCAACGCGCAGAGGTAGTCAAACAACGGGTAGCTTGGCTTCGGAACGAGGATGTTATCACCGGGATTGCACAGGAGTTTGAACAGGTGTGCGTACGCTTCACTTGTGCCCGCAGTGAGAAAAATGTTGGCAGGATCGGCCCGGAAACCGTGTTGAGCATAATGGTCCGCGATTGCATTGCGTGCCGTCAATAGGCCGCGTGGTTCCGGCTCGTACAGAAGCGATCGCTCTGTGGTGAGGGCTCCCAGAAGCTCGGGGCGATACAAGAATCCGCACCGGGTTGGATTGGATTCGGTGAGATCGACGATCTGCTGCCCTCGTCTCCGCTTTTCCTCCAGGAGTTGGTGGAGTGCATTGGGAGTCAGGTTCCAGTTCGTGCGGGAGGAGAACATGGGCTTTGAGGGGATGAAGGAACCACGAGTTTAGTTTGCTTCGAAGGTCCTGTCCTATTCCTCTTCGACTTCGGCTTTCTTTCTCGACATCCTGTTTCGCTCGTTGTGGTCCAGGTACCGCTTTCGCAGCCTGATGTTTTTTGGAGTGACCTCGACATATTCGTCATCACCGATCCATTCAATCGCCTGTTCCAGTGTAAGGAGCCGCGGAGGCTCGAGCCTTACAGCTTCATCGGAGCCCGAAGCGCGCATGTTTGTGAGTTGCTTCGTGCGGCAGACATTGACGACCATGTCGTACTCGCGGGCGCTTTCACCCACCACCATCCCCGCGTACACGGAGATACCCGGCTCGATAAAAAACGTCGAGCGTTCCTGGAGTTTCCACATGCCATACGCAACCGAAACGCCGTCTTCGAGCTGAATCAACGCTCCCCTGGTTCTGTGCGGCACCTCTCCTTTGTACGGCTCGTAGCCGTGAAAATTGTGGTGCAGGATTCCGGTCCCCTTGGTCTGCGTGAGAAACTCGCCGCGGAACCCGATCAGCCCCCTAGCCGGCACGAGGAACTCGATGCGGGTGTTCCCCTGCGACTGGATCATGTTCCTCATTTCACCCCGCCGCCTGCCGAGATTCTCGATCACGATCCCCACGTGTTCATCCGGCACATCGATGATCACGTGCTCGACAGGTTCGCACATGACATCATCGATGCGTTTGTAAATGACTTCCGGTCTCGAAACCTGGAATTCGTATCCTTCACGCCGCATCGTCTCGATCAGGATGGCAAGGTGTAGTTCTCCGCGTCCGCTCACCCGGAATATGTCCGGCGAGTCGGTCAACTCGACGCGCAAGGCAACATTTGAACGCAACTCGCGCTGCAAGCGCTCCCCCAGATGGCGCGTGGTGACGTATTTGCCGTCCAGCCCGGCAAACGGCGAGTTGTTCACCATAAAATTCATGGACAGCGTTGGTTCTTCGATGGAGACAAACAGCAACGGTGTGGGGTCGGCGGCATCGGCTATCGTTTCTCCGATATCGACATCTTCCATGCCTGCAATGGCAATAATATCCCCGGCGTGTGCTTCCGACACCTCCATGCGTTTCAGTCCTTCAAATGTATAGATTTTTGTCACACGGGCATCGTCCACCGTGCCTTCCCGATGTACAATTTTCATTGGTGAGCCAAGACGGATCGTTCCCCTGTGGATCCTGCCGATTCCCAGTCGTCCAAGGTAATCATTGTAATCGATCGTGGTAACGAGCATTTGAAACGGAAGATCGCTATCGCCCGGCGGTGGCGGGACTTTGTTGACGATTACTTCAAACAGCGGCTCAAGGGACGACCCTTCGTCCTCCAACTCGACTTTGGCGATTCCCTGCTTGGCAATGCAGTAGAGAGTCGGAAAATCGAGTTGTTGATCGTTGGCCCCCAGCGAAAGAAACAGCTCGAAGATTTCGTCCAGCACTTCGTGGGCACGGGCATCTTTCCGGTCAATCTTGTTGATGACCACGATGGGCTGCAGGTTCAATTCAAGGGATTTCTTCAAAACGAATTTCGTGCCGGGGAGCGGACCTTCGGCTGCATCAACCAAAAGAAGCACGCCGTCGACCATCTTCAGCGTGCGCTCCACTTCGCCCGCAAAGTCCGAGTGTCCAGGAGTGTCGACGATGTTAATCTTGTATGTGGAGTGATGGGCTTTCGATTTGTAAAAGACGGCTGTGTTCTTCGCCAGGATAGTAATCCCGCGCTCGCGCTCCAGCTCGTTGGAATCCATGACCCTCGTAACGACTTCCTGGTTGGCACGGAACGTTCCCGTCTGGCGCAACATATAGTCCACCAGGGTTGTCTTCCCGTGGTCGACGTGGGCAATAATGGCAATGTTGCGGATTTCTTCTCTTCGCTGCATCGGTTCTCCCAAACAAAAATGCCTCAGGTTAGTCACCCAAGGCACCGGCAAGATACGACATTTCGACTTTAAAACAAAGGAGAACGTACATGCGGTAGTGACTCAATTTGAAAGAACACCGGCGGTCACGCCTGTCCCGTGTTGCTTACGGGAGACCATTCGGTGACCGAAATGCGCAGTTGGTGTCACGGTTTGGACCGTGACACCCCTGAAACTGAGTCACTACCGTACATGCTTCAAAGAACGGCGCTCATTCTTCTTCCATATAATTCCCGAACAGCCTTTCAAGATCGTCAAGGCCCTTTTTGATGGAGAAGCGAAGAGCATCGCCAAACGTATTCAGCACAATGAGGGCGTTGACATTGGCGTCAAAGCTGGAGGCGGCGGAAAGCCTGTTCCACATCCCCTTGTTGACTTTCGAAATTTCCTTATAGATGTCGACAAGCCTCTCGAGCTCCCAGTCGGGTTTCTTCCCCCTCTGTTTCTTGAAGTACTGGGCAAGAAGGTACATCGTCACGGAACGGTAAACCGTTTCAGTCGCTGAAGCGAAGGGGAGATGGAAGCGAACCATCGGTCTCAGTTTGTCCAAAATAGGACAGTTGCTCGCAACCATGTAAATTCCCATCAGGGAACTCAGTGCATTCTGGACGGTGGTTTGTTTTGCGTAGCTGCGCTCCGGGGTCTCGACCACAACGAACACGCTTTCGTAGGACGTGGAAAACTTGAAAGCTTCAATGAGACCCGAGAGATTCACTGCGACAGGGCAATGTTCGACATCGCTGCCCAGCGGGCAATTCTCACATTGGTTGAACGAGAGTTTCGTCCACGCCGGCAGATGGGGCGAAATATCGTTTCTCAATTCCAGCGTCTTTCCATCGAGGATTGTCTCAAAGCCCCTTTCGCTTCCATCCTCCGACTGGAATTTGTACAAAATGCGGATTACGTCCGTGCTATGTTCATCGATACGCATTGCGGGATGAAGATCTGGTTTCGCTCGTCCACGCTTGGGAGAGAGCAGACATTCGCCTGAATGTAGCAAGGTATGGAAGAAAAAACAATCTGTCGGGATGCACATTCCACAGCAGTACCCCGGTCGGTGCTGACCGACTGACACGCGAAGAACGTCTGTGGCTTCCTCGCCTGATAAGTGCAGGAAAAGGAGGAATTTACCTCGGAGCGAGTTGATCCACGGATCGTGTGTTCAATCTAGACTTGATACACCTTGACCAAATCCGTGTTCACTTCGAGACGTGGACCACCGATGAGTGCCACGCAATCAGGCACGGCGGCGAATACTGCTTCAAGACACACCTTGATGGATTTCGGCTTGCCCGGGAGATTCACGATCAATGCACGCTTCCGGACTCCGGCCACCTGTCGGGAGAGAATTGCCGTTGGAACTTGTTTGACCGAAACCGCACGCATTGCCTCGCCAAACCCTGGAAGCATCTTGTCGCAGACGGTTTCCGTGGCCTCCGGTGTAACGTCGCGGGGGGCGGGTCCGGTACCACCGGTGGTAATCACCAAACAGCAATTCTTATTATCGATCATCGACCGTAGTTCACTCGCGATGCGAGTTTTGTTGTCGGGGATGACTTTATAGACCTCCTCCCACTCGGTCCGCAGATAGGTATGAAGGATCTCCCTGATTGCTCTTCCTGAAAGGTCCTCGTAGAGACCTTTGCTTGCCCTGTCAGAGGCAACCAATATTCCAATTTTTGCTTTCATGGTCACCGACGTGCATGGTTGAATGGAATCGTGGTTCCATCTTCACGAAGGATGCATCGCACACAACGTGTACAGTAGCGAAAGAAGGTATTGAAATCAATCAGGGCGCTGGAGAATTCCTTCCCGGCAGTGTGAAACAGTGTAAATGGAACTTTCGGACCTCCTGACAAGTCAACGTACAGATGGAGAGACCTCCCGACCATTTGAAGAAGATATCAGGCATAATCCATGCTCCCCCTGCATTATGTGTATTGTGCTACCCTGTTCTGCCCGGCACCGTTTTCTCTTTGCGGTCGACGGAGGACCTCGTGGCAGGTAGCCGGTTTCAGCTGCGACGTTGGGAGTGGAAGAACCGCGAAGGAGAGACGCGTTTTCCTGGTAATGACTCAATTGCAAAAAGACCGGCGGTCACGGACCACTCCGTGACCGAAATCGCTGCGCGTGTCACGGTATGCCTGTCCCGCATTTTTTTTGCGGGGGACCGTGACACCCTTGAAACTGAGTCACCACTGTCTTCCTTCCTCGATTGCTTGATTGGCACCCTTTTTTTGGTTAAGTTGGCGTCTCGTCAGGGGT
>Ga0335081_10000483_pt1 | contig 68819 bp, 54 predicted proteins | sample Lox_Sample_35_FD_206713 | JGI IMG/M metagenome (GOLD analysis project Ga0335081, IMG submission 206713) | Soil microbial communities from Loxahatchee National Wildlife Refuge, Florida, United States - Lox_Sample_3.5 | ecosystem: Environmental > Terrestrial > Soil > Wetlands | place: USA...
CACTCAAAATTTTTGTTTGTCATCGTACGGCGGCTCGGCGCCTGCGCCCTCCCCCCGGGGGGGGGGGTCGCGCCGGCGGGGGGCACGCCGCTTGCTCCGTGCTCGTGGCTTCCCCCTCCCCGCCCTCCCCCGCAAGCGGGGGAGGGGGCGAGAGGTCGTGCCTTCAGAACATCGAGCGCCATACTGCACACCACCTCCAGCCCCGGCACGCCCAGCGCCGCCGCGTTGCGCGCGATGCGCGCGGCGCGATCCTCGCGCGCCTCGATCGCGATGGCGCGCATCGACGGGTCGGCCAGCATCCATTCGATCGCGACCGAGCCGGCGCCGGCGCCGATGTCCCACATGAGCTCGCCGCGGCGCGGCGCGAGCGCCGCGAGCGTCACGGCGCGGATTTCGCGCTTGGTGATCTGGCCGTCATGCTCGAACAGCTCGTCCGCGAGCCCCGCCGCGCGCGCGATGACCCGCGCGCCGGGCGAGGCCGCGACCTCGAGCGCGACAATATTGAGCGGATCGATCGCGCTGAGATCGAACCCGGCCGCGGTCGCGGCACGCACGCGCGCGCGCGGGCCGCCGAGCGCCTCCAGCACGGTGATGTGCGACGCACCGAAGCCCGTATCGCGCAGCAGCCGCGCGAGCGCGGCCGGACCGTCGCCGTCCGACGTCAGAGCAAGGACGCGCGCGCCCGGCTGCAGATGCGGGCGGATCAGGTCGAGCGCGCGGCCGTGCAGCGACACCAGCACGCAGCCCGCCAGCGCCCAGCCGAGCCGCGCCGCCGCCAGGCTGAAGGCGGATGGCGCCGGCAGCACCAGCATCTCGGAGGGATCGACCTGGCGCGCCAGCACGGCGCCGACGCCGAAATGGAACGGATCGCCCGACGCGAGCACGCAGACGCGTCTTTCGCGCGCCGCCAGCACCTCGGCGACCCCGCGCTCGAACGGGCTCGGCCAGGCGCGCGCCTCGCCGCGGACGAGCGTGCCCGCAAGCGCGAGGTGCCGCTCGCCGCCGAACACGATCTCGGCGCCGGACACGAGACTGCGCGCGACCGGGCTCAAGCCGTCGGCGCCATCCTCGCCGATGCCGACGATCGCGAGCCAGCGGCGTGGTGTGGCCGCGGCGGGCGGGTTAGAAGACGCCATGCGCGTGCTCATTCTCGGCGGCACCACGGAGGCGCGGCGGCTCGCCGAGCGCCTCAGCATCCGCCGCGATCTCGCCATCACCCTGTCGCTTGCCGGCCGCACCAATAATCCGGTGCCGCATCCGGTGCCGCTGCGCATCGGCGGTTTCGGCGGCGCCGACGGTCTCGCCGCGCATCTGACCGCCGCGCGCATCGATCGCCTGATCGATGCGACCCATCCTTACGCGGCGGTGATGTCGGGCAACGCCGCGCGCGCCGCAGACATCAGCGGCGTGCCGCTGCTCGCGCTGCGCCGCCCCGCGTGGACCGCGGTCGCCGGCGACCGCTGGACCGAGGTCGCCGATACGCGCGCCGCCGCGCAAGCCTTGGGCGCTGCGCCGCGCAGCATCTTTCTCGCCCTCGGCCGCAACGAGATCGCGGCATTCGAAACCGCGCCGCAGCATCGCTATCTGGTGCGCAGCGTCGATCCCGTCGATCCGCCGCTCGCGGTGCCGCACGCGGCCTACATCCAGGCGCGCGGTCCGTTCCGCGAAGCGGACGAGCGCGGGTTGCTCGCGGCGCACGCGATCGACGTGGTGGTGGCGAAGAACAGCGGCGGCGCCGCGGCCTACGGCAAGATCGCGGCGGCGCGCGCGCTCGGCATCGCGGTGGTCCTGCTGCGCCGGCCGGCATTGCCCGATGTGCGGGCCGTCACGACGATCGACGAGGCCGTCGCGTGGCTCGATCATGAGCCGAATCATGGGCCGACTTCCCCGGTGCGCGGCGTGTAGACGAGCGGCGCGAGGTCTGGCCGCGTGATCACGCGCGTCGTCGCCGAGCCGACGATGATCAACGTCGCCATGTCGGCATTGGCCGCATCGGCCTGCGCGAGCGTGGTGACGATCACCCGCTCGTCCGCGCGTCCGACCGCGCGTCCGAACACGACCGGCGTCGCGCCGGCAAGATGCCGGCGCAGGCGCTCGAACGCGGCGCCGAGCTGCCAGGGCCGCGCGCGCGACAGCGGATTGTAGAGCGCGAGGACGAAGCCGGCGCCGGCCGCCGCGTCGAGCCGCTGCTCGATCGTCGCCCAGGGCTTGAGGTTGTCGGACAGCGACAGCGCGCAGAAATCATGGCCGAGCGGCGCGCCGACGCGCGCCGCCACCGCCAGCATCGCGGTCACGCCCGGGATCATGGCCACGTCGAGCGCGCGCCACGCGGCCGGCCCATGCTCGATCGCCTCGCACACCGCCGCGGCCATCGCGAAGACGCCCGGATCGCCGGCCGTGACCAGCGCGACCTTCGCGCCGGCCACCGCCGCCGCGAGCGCGGCCTGGGCCCGCGCGCGTTCCTCGCGATTGTCGGATGGATGCCGCATCTGACCATCGCGCGCGGGCACGCGATCGAGATAGCCCGCATAGCCGTAGAGCGCATCGGCCTCCGCGAGCGCGGCCGCGGCCTCCGGCGTGAGCCAGTGCGCGTCGCCGGCGCCGAGACCGACGACGGCGAGGCGGCCGCTCACGGCTTTGCCTCCCATCCCGGCACCAGCACGACCGCGAAATAGGGCGCGCGGTCGTCCTTCTTGTCGGCGAGCCGCATCATCACGGCGCCCGCCATGGTGCCGCGCTCGACATAGATCGCACGTGCAAGCTGCCCGGTCTTGGCGAGCGCGCGCCGCACTTTTGCGAGGTGGCGGCCGAGCTTCATCACCACCGCGGCGTCGCTGTCGGCGAGGCGCCGCTCGAGCTCGTCGGCGGGAAGCGTCGCCGGCAGCACCGCGAACACGTCGTCGCCCTGCGCGATCGGCGTGCCGGCCTCCGCCCAGCAGCCCGCCATGCCGGTGACGCCGGCGATGATCTCGGTCGGATACTGCGGCGCGAGCCGCACGTGCAGGTGCATGTAGGAGCCGTAGAACAGCGGGTCGCCCTCGGCGATCACCGCGACGGTGCGGTCGGCATCGAGGTGGCGCGCGATCGCGGCGGCGGCCTCGTCGTAGAACTTCTTGATCGCGTCACGGTAGGCAGGCTTGTCCTTGGGCGTCTCGGTCGTGACCGGATAGCGCAGCGCCAGCTCCTCGATGCCGGCGGGCAGATGCGGCGCGACGATCGTGCGCGCGTGGCTCGGATGCCCGTCCTTGGCGAAATGCGCCACCACGTCGGCCTCGTCGATCGCGCGCAGCGCCTTGAGCGTCACCAGCTCGGGATCGCCCGGCCCGACGCCGACGCCGAGCAGGCGCCCGGTCTCGCCTTCGGGCTTGCCGCTCACAGCCCGGCCCTCGCCAGCGCGTTGACGGCCGCGGCCGTCATGGCGCTGCCGCCCATGCGGCCGCGCACGATCAGCCACGGCACGCCGTGCGGATCGGCGGCGAGCGCTTCCTTCGATTCGGCGGCGCCGACGAACCCGACCGGGATGCCGAGGATCGCGGCCGGCCTCGGCGCGCCGGCATCGATCAGCTCGAGCAGGCGAAACAGCGCGGTCGGCGCATTGCCGATCGCCACCACGCTGCCGGCGAGCCTGTCGGCCCACAGATCGAGCGCGGCCGCCGAGCGCGTGGTGCCGAGCGCCTCGGCGAGCGCCGGCACGCGCGGGTCGCGCAGCGTGCAGATCACGTCGTTGCTCGCGGGCAGCCGCGCGCGGGTGATGCCGTGCGCCACCATCTCGGCGTCGCAGAAGATCGGCGCGCCGGCCGCGAGCGCCGCGCGCGCCGCCGCAACGAAGCCGCTGCCGAACACGATATGCTGCGCCGCTTCGACCTGGCCGCAGGCATGGATCATGCGCACTGCCACCTCCGCCTCCTCGGGCGAGAAGCGCGCGAGATCCGCCTCGGCGCGGATGATCGCGAACGAGCGCGCGTAGATCGCGGCGCCGTCGCGGAGATATGCGCGCGGCTCACTCATGGATCAGTTTCCGCAGGCGATCGTGAACGATCTGTCCGAGCCGCCGGCCCAGCTGCCAGGATTCACAGGAGCCGGCCAGCGTTCCCTCGACGACAAGATCGCACCTGCCGTCGCGGCCGATCGCCGTGAAGGTTGCGGCACCCTGATGGGCGCAGCTCTTGGCGCAGCCCGAAATATGGATGGTCTCGTCCCGCTTCATCAGGGTCATCGCCGACCCGACGTGCCGTGCGAGCGCTCTCGCCTCGATTTCGCCCGAGGCGCAGATCGGCGCGCCCGCGCAGGCGATGACGCGGCGGCGCGGGTCGCCCCGTTCGACGATGAACTCGAGCCGCCGCGCGGCCGCGGTGAAGTTCTCGGCATCGGGCGCCGTGAGGCCGACGACGAGCAGCGCGCGGCCGGGCGCCGTCCGCACCCCGGTCGCTCCCGCCTCGCGCGCTGCGCGCAGGAGGCTCTTCAAGAGGGTCGTGTCCGTATGCCCGAACGGGAATCCGACACCCACCGCGACCTTGTTGCGGCGCAGGTGGTGCGGTCCGATCGGATCGGCGGGCTCGCGCGCCGGCGCCGTTGCCTCCGCCGCCGCGCGGAACACGTTGCGGGCGCGAGCGTCCGGGCCGTGCGTTGCGATCGCGTGCAGCAGCCGCATCACCGTGTCGATCGCGTCCGCCCGCGCGATCGTCCCGAGCGGCAGTGCGCTTGCCGCGTCGCCGCCGGCCGAGACGTGTAGCCGTGGGCCGTCCGCCGCCGCGACGGCGCGCAGCCGGACGTCGGCGGGCAGCGCATCGAGATGCAGGGCGCCCCCACCATCGATCACGACCGAGACCTTTGGCGCGAGCCGTGGTGCAAAGCGCTGCTCGGCGAGCGCCGCGCGCAAGGCGGCCGCGAGCCTCGTCGCATCGATCACTTGATGCGGGTCGAGGCCCGCGAGCGGATCGGCAATCACCGGCACGCCGTCATGCGCCGGGATGGCGAGGTCGGCCACCACATCGGCGAATGCCGGCGCAGATTCCTGCGTCAGCCCGCGGATCTGGATGCTGCCGCGCGAGGTGATCTCGATGATGCGATTGCCGTGACGAAGGGCCGCCGCCGCGAGGCCGGCCATGGCGGCGAGCGTGATGGTGCCGCTCGGCATCAGCCGCGCCAGCAAGCCGTCGCCGGTCTGCATCGGCGTCGACAGCCCCGGGCAGGCGCCGCGCCGGCCGTATGGACGGGCGGCCGCCGTCATGCGCCGGCCTCCGCACGCAGCGCCGCGAGATCGGCGTCGATGTCGTTGCGGCGCGGATGCCAAAACCCGCGCCGGCGGGCAAAGTCGAGCCGCTCCGCAATGGCGCGCGCGGCGGCCGGGTTCTCGGCGAGCAGGAAGGCGCGCACCTGCGGGTCCGCCACATAGGCGTCGTGCACGAGATCGAGAAGCTCGCCCGGCACCGCGTCGGTGGTCTGCATGAATCCGACCAGGCGATCGACCGTCTCGGCAAGCTCGGCGGCGCCGCGCGGGCCGTGCCGCATCTGGCCGGCGATGAAGCGCGGATTGATGGCGCGGGAGCGCACGATGCGGGCGAGCGCCTGGCCGAGCGGACGCGCGCGCGGGCGGCCCGGGTCGGTCGAGTCGAGCATGACGAGATCGGGCGTGCGCCCGAGCGCGGCGGCCGCCGCCGCAAAACCGCCCACGTGGCTCACATCGGCCGCGCCCTCGAGCAGATCGCGGCCGGGATCGTCCGACGTATGCAGCAGCAGATCGGCGGCGGCGACGCGCGCCGCGAAGCCGCCGGGCACCTCGCCGCCCGCGCCCTCGGCGCCCGCATAGGCGTGCGAGGCGGCCGCGAGATAGGCGGCGCCGATGGCGCCGCGCGCGACGTCGCGGCTGGCCAGATCCTCGATACCGGCGCCGTAGGCGCCCGGCGCCGTGCCGAAGATGCGCGCGAGCTTCGTGTCCCCGTCGATGCGCCGCGCCGCCGCCAGCGGATTTTCGTCGTCGCTCTCCTCGCGCGCCGCGACCGTGCGCGTCGCCGCGTCGATCAGCGCGATCTGCGCCGGAAAGAGATCGCGAAACAGCCCGGAGACGCGCCACGTCACGTCGACGCGCGGACGGCCGATCGTGGCGGGAGGCAGCACCTCGATGCCGGTGACGCGGCCGGTGCTCACGTCCCACACCGGGCGGCAGCCAATGAGGCAGAGCCCCTGGGCGATCTCCTCGCCGCCGGTGCGCAACGTGGCGCTGCCCCACAGGTCGATCACCAGCGCGCGCGGCATCTCGCCGTGCTGCTGCAGATAGAGGCGGATCACCTCGTCGGCGGCGAGGCGGCCGAGGTCCATGGCGGTCGGCGTCGGCAGCGCGCGCGGATCGGCGGTGAACAGGTTGCGCCCGGTCGGCAGCACGTCGCGCCGCGCCCGCTGCGGCGACCCGGCCGGACCGGGCGCGACGCGGAGCCCGTCGAGCGCGGCAAGGAGGGCCGCGCGCTCGGATAAAGCGCTCTCCGCGCGATCGGCGTCGCCGTCTTCTACCCTCCCGCCCGTTGGCGGGGAGGGTCGAGCGACGCCGCGCAGCGGCGGAGCGAGGGGTGGGGGGGCTACGCTTGCTCCGAATCCGCAATAGAGCGAAACAGCCGCTTGCTCCGAGCAAGCGGCGCCCCCCCCCCCCCCCCCCCCCCCCCCCCCCCCCCCCGGGGCGGGGGGGGGGGGGGGCATAGGGTTCCACCTAACCCCAAACTCCCCCAACCCCCCGGTGGCGCCGACCACGCGGCGCCCCCCACCCCCAGCCCCTCCCCGCCACGCGCGGAGTTCACCCTTGGGCTTGCCGAAGGCAAGACCCGAGGGCGCGCGGGGGGAGGGGAGCACGCATGTGCGAGGGGAGAGGCACAGCGCCCATACACATGCAGCCCATCCTTGATCGCCATATCCTTCAAGTCGCACAGCCAGGCATCGATGCGGCGCAGCGCCTCGTCGGGCGCAACATCCGCCGCCACGCCGGCCTCGCGCGCAAGCCCGCTGCGGCGGGCGGTGTCGACGATCAGGCCGGCGAGGCGCTCGCGGCGGCGGCGGTCGAGGCCGTCGGCCTGGGCGTATTCGTCGACCAGGCGCTCGAGCTCGCGCGCGTCGCCCGACAGATCCGCGCCGACGAGCGGCGGCGGCAGGTGGCCGATCGTCACCGCGGCGAGGCGGCGCTTCGCCTGCGCGGCCTCGCCCGGATTGCTGACGATGAAGGGGTAGAACACCGGCAGCGGCCCGACGATCGCTTCGGGAAAGCACGCCTGCGTGAGCGCGACCGCCTTGCCGGGCAGCCATTCGAGCGTGCCGTGCGCGCCCATGTGCACGAGGGCGTCGACCTTCGCGCGGTGCTGCAGCCACAGGCCGAAGGCGACGAGCGCGTGGCGCGGCGGCAGCGTCGCGTCATGATAGTCGGCGCGGCGGTCGGTGGTGCGACCGCGATCGGGCGCAAGCGCCACGGCGACGTTGCCGAAGGTCGTTGCGCGGAAGCGGAAGGCGCCGTCGCGCACGTCCGGATCGGCGGCAGGCTCGCCCCAGGCCGCGTTGATTCGATCGGCAACGCTCGCGGGCAGCGCGGCGAGCAACGACGCGTAGTCGTCAAGCGCGAGGGCGCCATTCGCCGCAGCGAGCGAATCGATCAGCGCGCGCGCGCTCGGTGGCGGTGCCGCGACCGCGTAGCCGGCGTCGCGCAGGTCGTCGAGCAGCGCCAGCGCGCTCGCCGGCACGTCGAGCCCGACCGCATAGCCGGTACGCCCGGCCGCGCCCGGATAGTCCGGCATCAGGATCGCGACCCGGCGCTGTTCACGCGGCATCGTGCGCAGCCGCACCAGCGCGGCGACGCGGGTGGCCAGCATCTCGACGCGATCCGGCTCCGGCCGGTTGGCCAGCGCCGCGAACGCGAGGTCCTCCTGCGCCGGCAGCGGATCCTTGAAGGCGATCGCGCCGGCGAGCACGCGGCCGTCGAGCTCGGGCAGCACGACATGCATGGCGAGATCGGCGGCGCCCAGGCCGCGCGCGCTCTCGGCCCAGGCGGCGCGTTTCGTCGTGGCGATCACGGCCTGCAGCACCGGCACGTCGGCGTCATCGAGCGGCGTCGGCGAACCCGAGTCGCCGCCGGCGGCGAATCCCGTCGTGGTGACGATCGCGGCCGGCGCGAGCCGCGCGAGCGCATCGCGCACGAAGGCCGCTGCATCGGCATCCTTCAGGCTCGGCACCATCAGCGGCGCGGCCGCCAGCCCGCGCGCTTCGAGCGCCGCACAGAGCGCGTCGATCGGCGCCATGTCGGCGGCGAGCAGCATCGAGCGGTAGAAGATGACCGGAATCACGGCGCGGCCAGGCGCGAGCGCGGCGGCGAGGCGATCGAGATCGATCGCGCCCGCGCGCGGCAGATAGCCGGCGAGCCGCGGCACGCTGCGCGGCGCCGGCGTCTCGACCTCGGCGCCGGCGTGGCGGGCGAGCCGGCGCAGCAGCGCGCAAAGATTCTCAGCGCCGCCCTCACGGAAGAAGCGCAGCAGCGTCGCCAGCTCGTCCGGCGGCAGCGTCGATGCCTCGGCGAGCCGCGGATCGTCGCGGTCCTCGCCCGGCAGCAGCGCGAGCGCGATGCCGCGCTCGCGCGCAAGCGCCGACAGCCGCTCGACGCCGTAGCGCCACCAATCGAGCCCGCCGAGCAGGCGCACCAGGATCACCTTGGCGTGTGCGCCGACGCGCTCGATCCACAGGTCGACCGACATCGGATGCTTGAGATCGCGCAGCTGCACCAGCCGCACGCTCGGCAGCCGCGCGCGCTCGGCCGTCCAGGCGGCCGCGAGGCCGGCGAGGTCGCTGTCGGCGAACGACAGCACCGCGATGTCGCCCGGCGGCTGGCCGAGATCGACCGGCGCGACGACGTCGTCGAGCGATGCGGCGCTGGTCGTGAGCAGGTGCATGCTAGCCCAGCAGGCCGCGCGTGATCGCGGCGCGATCGATGCCCTTGAGCCCGATGACGACGAGCGCGCCGGCGCGCGTCTCGCCCGCGTTCCACGGCCGGTCGTAGTGATGCGCGACGCGCGGACCGACCGCCTGCACGAGCAGGCGCAGCGGCTTGCCCGGTACGGCGGCAAAACCCTTGATGCGCAGCACGCCCTCGGCGGCCGCCGTCGTCGCCACGCGCGCCGCGAGCGCGGCCGGATCGGCGATCTCCGGCAGCGCCACGACGAAGCTGTCGAACTCGTCGTGGTCGTGCTCCGCCTCGTCGTCGTGGTGGGTGCGCCGGTTTTCGATGTCGTTCTCCGTCGCCACCCCGAGGCCGAGCAAGGCGGCGGGATCGACCTTGCCGTCCGCGACGGACACGACCTTGACGGCGCGCGGCAGCACGCGCGCGATCGCCGCGATCGCCATCTCGATGCCGGCGGGATCGACGAGATCGCGCTTGTTGAGCACGACGAGGTCGGCGCAGGCGATCTGGTCCTCGAACACCTCCTCGATCGGATCATCGTGGTCGAGCGCCGTGTCGGCGCCACGCTGGCGCGCGAGCGCCGCGAGATCCGCGGCGACGCGGCCGGCCGCCAGCGCGGCGCCGTCGACCACCGCAACGACGCCGTCGACCGTCACGCGGCTCTTGATGCTCGGCCAGTGGAAGGCCTGCACCAGCGGTTTCGGCAGCGCCAGCCCGGAGGTCTCGATCACGATGTGCTCGACGGCCGGGCGACGCGACAGCAGCAGGTCGAGCGCCGGCACGAACTCGTCCGCCACCGTGCAGCACAGGCAGCCGTTGGCGAGCTCGACGATGTTCTCCTCCGGACAGGCGGCGTCGCCGCAACCCTTCAGAATTTCGCCGTCGATGCCGACGTCGCCGAACTCGTTGACCAGGATCGCGAGCCGACGGCCGCCGGCATTGGCGAGCACATGGCGGATCAGCGTCGTCTTGCCGGCGCCGAGAAAGCCGGTGACGATCGTGCAAGGTACGCGGGTTGGCACGCGCGTTGTGACGCCGGCGGTGCTCATGGCATCTCCTCGGTGAAATCGAGCGGCGGCACACGGGCGACGAGGCCGCGTTTCAACGGCTCGGGCCGGCCGCGCCACGGCATCAGGCCGTCGGCGGCGCCGGCGAGCAGGCGCGCGCCTTGGATCAGGGCATCGGCGGCCGCGAGATCGAGACCGCCGAAGATGTAGGTCCATGACTTGGTGCCGCCGTTCGCCCGCATGGCGGCGCTCGGGCCGCGCGTGCAATTGGCGAGGCAGCGCACGCGCCGCACCGCGATGCCGCTGCCTTGCGCGGCGTGCGCGGTCGCCGCGGCGAGCAGCGCACCGGGACGCGGTTGCGCGTCCGGCTCGCCGGCGCCGGCGCACGTGATGCAGACATAGACGGTCGCGAGAGTTTCGTCGGCCACCCGCGCATGCTCCGCGAAGCAACGCTCCGCCTTGGGGTGCCGTGTGCGATGCGATCTCGCCCGAGGCACCCCGCCCGGGCCGGCAATCGTCACGACGGCAGGTCTCCTGGCTCGCGGCTCGGCGCCCGTCACCGCCTTCCCGGGGGTACCCCAGTGGCTCAGTGGCTCGGGCTCGCCGCTCACAGTTGCGGGGGCAGCTGCGGACTGGGGACGTCTGAATCCCGCACCGCATTCCCTGTTCGCTCTCGGAACGAGAGACCGTCGATGCCGGCACTATAGCATTTTCCGGCGAAGTGAAACCCGGTTCGCCGTAGAAAATGCGTCCACAATCGAAGGCGGGCCGCCGAACGTTTTGTCAATGTGCGCGGTCTGCGGCTTCCCCGGCTGCAATGACGTCGCGAATCAGTCATTACTGCCGATTCGGAAATGGGGATGCGGAGGGCTACCCATGGGCGAGGTGATCGAAGGACCTTGGCGGCGGCGCGAAGGGCCCGATCTCATGCTTGCGCTGAGCGAGGAAATCGCCCGCATGACGGCCGCGCTCGAGCGGCTGCGCGAGCTGCACAAGCGCGGCGAGGTGGTCGATCTGCGCGCCGTTCTCGACGGCCGCAACTGAGCATGATCCCGAAAAGTGGGTATCGGTTTTCGGAAAAGATCATGCTCAAAGAATGAATTGGCGGCGTGCGGCGCCCGCGCACGCCGGCGCCGATTGCTTCGCTTGGTTCGCAATGACAATCTCGCACCACACGGCATGAGACCTTGTGGTGACGAACCCCGCTCCGCGACTGACCCTGGTGCTCGGCGGCGCCCGCTCGGGCAAGAGCCGCCATGCCGAATCCCTGGTCGCTGCGCTGCCGCCGCCCTGGCTGTACGTCGCGACCGGTGAGCCGCGCGACGACGAGATGGCAACGCGCATCGCGGCGCACCGGGCGCGCCGCGGCGCGGATTGGCGCACGATCGAGGCGCCGCGCGATATCGCCGGGGTGCTCGCCGGCGTCCCGGCCGGCGGCGCGATACTGGTCGATTGCCTCACCTTGTGGCTCTCCAATCTGATGCTCGCGGGCGCGGACGTCGAAGTCGAAAGCGATCGTCTCGATGATGCGCTTGCGCGCGCAGCCGGGCCGGTCGTGCTGGTGTCGAACGAGGTCGGCTCCAGCATCGTGCCCGACAACGCGCTGGCGCGGCGCTTTCGCGACGCCCAGGGCCGGCTCAACCAGCGCATCGCGGCGCGCGCCGACCGCGTCGTGCTGATGGTCGCGGGCCTGCCGCTCGTCCTGAAAGATATCTCGTAGGGTGGGCAAGATCGCTGGCGCTGACGTCCGCGTGGGCAAAGGCGCCTATGCGATCTTGCCCACGCGGAAGGATAGAGCCCCGCGCCTTTGCCCACCCTACCATTCGTCGTAAGAGGAGCCGCATGAGCAAGCCCGTCGACGATGCCGCCGCCGCCCGCCACCGCGCCAAGATGGAAAAGCGCAAGGCCGTGCAGGACGCCGAGGTCGCCGGCAAGACGGTCGAGAAGGGCCTGCTGATGGTCCACACCGGCGCCGGCAAGGGCAAATCGACCGCGGCCTTCGGGCTCGCGCTGCGCATGCTCGGCCGCGGCCATCGCATCGGCGTGGTGCAATTCATCAAGGGCGCCTGGCACTCGGCCGAGCGCGACGCGCTCGCGCGCTTCGGCGAGCAGGTGGCGTGGCACAGCATGGGCGAAGGGTTCACCTGGGAGACGCAGGATCTCGCGCGCGATATCGCGGCGGCCGAGCGCGCCTGGGCCCGCGCGCTCGAGCTGATGGCCGACGAGCGCTTCGCCCTCGTCATTCTCGACGAGCTCAACATCGCGCTGCGCTACGACTATCTCGACCTTAAGGCGGTCATCGCGGCGCTGGCCGCGCGCCGGCCCGGGCTGCACGTCGTGGTCACCGGCCGCAACGCCAAGCCCGAGTTGATCGCCGCCGCCGATCTCGTCACCGAGATGACGCTGGTGAAGCACCATTTCGCCGCCGGCGTGAAGGCGCAGCCCGGCATCGAGTTCTGAGCGTGAACACCGAGCCGGAAACGCGTTCCGTCACCCTGAGGCGCGCGGCGCAGCCGCGCCGCGAAGGGCGCGCGCTGATGTTCCAGGGCACCGGCTCCGACGTCGGCAAGTCGCTGATCGTCGCCGGGCTCGCGCGTGCCTTCGCCAATCGCGGCCTGCGGGCGCGGCCGTTCAAGCCGCAGAACATGTCGAACAACGCGGCCGTCACGGCCGACGGCGGCGAGATCGGCCGCGCTCAGGCGCTGCAGGCGCGCGCCGCGCGCGTTCTCCCGAGCGTGCACATGAACCCGGTGCTGCTCAAGCCGCAGAGCGAGGTCGGCGCGCAGATCGTGGTGCACGGCAAGGTCTACGCGACCGCCAAGGCGGCGGACTATCAGCGCCTCAAGCCGGAGCTGATGCGGCCCGTGCTTGCGAGCTTTGCGCGCATGAAACGCGAGGCTGACCTCGTGCTGGTCGAAGGCGCGGGCAGCGCGTCGGAAGTCAATCTGCGGGCGAACGACATCGCCAATATGGGCTTTGCGCGCGCCGCCGATCTCGCCGTGGTGCTGATCGGCGACATCGACCGCGGCGGCGTGATCGCGAGCCTGGTCGGCACCAAGGCGGTGATCGAGCCTGCCGATGCGGCGCTGATCCGCGGCTTCATCGTCAACAAGTTCCGCGGCGATCCGGCGCTGTTCGCCGACGGGATGGCGCGGATCGCGCAAGCGACCGGCTGGGAGCCCCTCGGCCTGGTGCGGTTCTTCCCCGACGCGCGGCTGCTGCCGGCCGAGGACGCGCTCGCGCTCGATCAGGCGCCGCCGGCGAAACCTGCGGCGCGCGTGCGCATCGCCGTCGTGGTGCTGCCGCATATCGCCAATTTCGACGATCTCGATCCGCTCGACGCCGAGCCGGCGGTCGATCTCGTGCGCGTCAAGCCCGGCATGGCGCTGCCGGGCGACGTGCAGCTCGTGATCCTGCCCGGCTCCAAGGCGACCATTGCCGACATGAACGCGCTGCGCGCCGCCGGCTTCGACATCGACATCGCGGCGCATGTGCGCCGCGGCGGCCATGTGCTCGGCCTGTGCGGCGGCTACCAGATGCTCGGGCGCAGCATCGCGGATCCGGCCGGCCACGAGGGTACGCCCGGCAGCGTCGCGGGTCTCGGCCTCATCGACGTCGCGACCGTGCTCAGCGACGACAAGCGGCTGACCCACGCGAGCGGAACCACTGCGGACGGCCAACCCTTCGCGGGCTACGAGATGCACATGGGCGCCACCGACGGCCCCGATCGCGCGCGGCCGTTCGCGCGCCGCGATGACGGCTCGCTTGACGGCGCCGTGTCGCGCGACGGCCGCGTGCTCGGCACCTATATCCACGGCCTCTTCGCCGACGATCGCCAGCGCGCCGCATGGCTTGCGCGCCTCGGGGCTGGTGGCTCGATGGTGTCGTACGAAGCCCAGGTCGAGGAAACGCTCGATCGGCTCGCTGCGCATCTTGCCGAATGCATCGATCTCGATCGGCTGGTGAGCTTGGCGCGTTGACGCGTCGTGCCACTTGCACAAGAGCTTGCGCCCCTCCCCCGCTTGCGGGGGAGGCCGGGAGGGGGAAGCCGCTTGCGCATGAGTCCGTGGCTGCCCCCTCTCCCACTCTTCCGCGCAAGCGGGGGAGAGGGCCGCCTGCATTCTTGGCAAGATCAGAGCATCAGAACCAGCAACGCAACCATCGCCATCACTCCGATCAAAATCCCATCCGCTCTCCAATAAAGTGCCAGCGCTGCGCGAATATCCTTCGCACTCGCCTCGCGCCTTCCGTCACCCATCAGCGCATCGTCGACCGCAACACCGCCATACACACGCGGCCCTGCCAGCGCGAGGCCGAGCGCGCCGGCCATCGCGGCCTCAGGATAGCCCGCATTGGGCGAGCGATGGCGGTGCGCGTCACGCCGTACCGTGCGCCAGGCGGCTGCCCCCGCGGCGCGATCGTCGAGCGCGGCTGCGATGACGAGCAGCAGCGCCGCGAGGCGCGCGGCCGGCAGGTTGACCAGATCGTCGAGCCGCGCCGCCGCCCAGCCGAATGCCTCATGCCGCTCGGTGCGATGGCCGATCATGCTGTCGGCCGTATTGATCGCCTTGTAGACCGCGGCGCCCGGCAGGCCGGCGACCGCCATCCAGCAGGCCGGCGCGACCACGCCGTCGGAAAAGCTCTCCGCCAGGCTCTCGATCGCGGCGCGCGCCACGCCCGCCTCGTCGAGCGCCGCGGTGTCGCGGCCGACGATATGGGCGACCGCGGCGCGGCCGGCGGCCAGGCCCTCGCGTTCGAGCGCATCCGCGACGCGCGCCACGTGGGCATGGAGGCTGCGCTGCGCCAGCAAGGTGCTGGCGAGAACCGCAAGCGCCGCAATGCCAAACGGCAGCGCCAGCAGCGAGCGCTGGAGCGCCCACGCGACGGCCCCCGTCACCACGACAAGGAACAGCACGCAAACCACGCCGAGCATCCGGCGCGCTTCCGGATCGTGGTGCGGACGATTGGCCACCCGGTCGAGGGCGCCGATCAACCGCCCCATCCAGGTCACCGGATGGCCGATTGCGCGCGCGAGCCAGTCGGGATAACCGACCGTCAGCTCGATCAGCAGGGCCAACAGGGTCAGCGCGGCCGCCATGGTGCTCCCGGATTTCGCAGCGCCGCTACGACATGGCGGCGATCTCGGCGTCGCGCGAAAGCTGTTTCCCGCGGCGCCCGAACCTTTCATCGACCTGTCGACCGGGATCAATCCCTTTCCGTATCCGTTGCCGCCGCTCGACGGCTCGGTGTTCGCCCGTCTGCCCGAGCCGGCCGCCGTCGAGCGCCTCGCCGCGATCGCTGCCGCCGCCTATGGCGCGCCCTCGGCCGCCCATGTGGTGGCGGCTCCCGGCCTGCAGATCCTGCTGCCGCATGTCGCGGCGCTGATCCCGCCGGGCCGCGCCGCCGTGTTGGGGCCGACCTATGCGGAGCATGCGCGCGCCGCCGCGCTCGCGGGCCATCAGGTGCGCGAGGTCGCGAGCCTCGGCGAGCTTGCGGGCGCGAACCTCGCCATCGTCGTCAATCCGAACAATCCGGACGGCCGGCTCGCTGCCAAGCGCGATCTGCTGGCGCTCGCCGATGCGCTCGCGCCCGGCCTTCTGATCGTCGACGAAGCCTTCATGGACGTCGCGCCGCCGGGGGAAAGCGTTGCGGCCGACGCGAGCCGGGCGAATCTCGTGGTGCTGCGCTCGTTCGGCAAGTTCTTCGGATTGGCCGGCGTGCGGCTCGGCTTTGCGCTCGCGCCGCCGGCAACCGCGGCGCGCCTGCGGGCAGCGCTCGGGCCGTGGGCGGTATCGGGCCCGGCGCTCGCGGTCGGCACGATCGCGCTGGCGGACACGGAATGGATCGTAACCATGCGCGCGCGCCTCGCCGCCGCCGCGCAACGGCTCGATGATCTGCTCATCGCGGCAAGTCTCGACGTGGCCGGCGGCACCGCGCTGTTTCGCCTGGCGCGCACGCCCCGCGCCGGCGCCGTCTTCGATCGCCTCGGCCGTGCCGGCATCTTCGTGCGCCGGTTTGCCGACCAGGCGATGTGGCTGCGCTTCGGGTTGCCGGGTGGGGAAGCGGATTGGCAAAGGCTCGGCGCGGCGCTCGTTGGCCGCGGCCCGCCCTGAGCGCATGGTTAACCGAAAAAAACGTCAGCGCCCGAGTTTATCGCCCGCCGTAAAGCCCTGGTAATGCTTTGATGCTATGCGGCATTGGTCGTCGTACCGGTGGACCATGCTTCACGCCAGGGCGCCCAAGGGGCGCTTCAACATGCTCGGATACGGTGCGATCGCGCTCTATGTCGCGATCCTCGCCGTCGTGGCGGCGGCCGTCTACGGCTTCAGCCTGACGAGCGTGGTGTTGAGCCTGCGCGGCAGCGAGGCGACGCGCGCGCAGATGCGCACCGGCCACATGGTGATTACCACCGAGGACCGCACCCAATGCCGGTCCATGCATTTCAACAACGAGACATCGGAACTCAGCGCCGAGACCTTGATGGATTGCGATGACGCGAAGGCGCAGGACCGCGGCGCCCCGGGCAGTTCCTACGGCATGTTCCGCGACGGCTTCGTCCATCGCTAGCCTATCATCGTCGCCTGCGCGTCGCAGGGCCTTGATTTCGCCGCCCGCCGCGGGATCAATCACGCGCGAGTTAACGTGGCGAGGAGCGGGAGCGTGCCGGACAGCGGTTACGACTACATCATCGTGGGCGCCGGCTCGGCCGGCTGCGTGCTTGCCAATCGGCTGACCGAGGACGGACAGGCGCGCGTCCTCCTGATCGAGGCGGGCGGGAGCGACCGCGATCCGCTCATCCATATTCCGCTCGGCATGGGCAAGATGCACGACCTCGGCCTGCACGACTGGGGCTTTCACACCGAGCCCGAGCCGAACCTCGACGGCCGCCGCATCGAGGCGATGCGCGGCAAGGTGCTGGGCGGCTCCTCGTCGATCAACGTGATGGCCTATACGCGCGGCCACCGCGGCGATTACGACCGCTGGGCGCAGAAAGGCGCGCGCGGCTGGTCGTTTGCCGACGTGCTGCCCTATTTCAAGCGCGCCGAGACCTGGGAGGACGGCGAGAGCAAGTATCGCGGCGGTTCCGGTCCGCTCGGCACCGAGTGGGCGAAGACGACCGATCCGCTCTTTGCCGCCTGGATCGACGCCGGCAAGGCCGCCGGCATCCCGCACACGCCCGACTACAACGGCGCGAGCGCCGAAGGGTTCGGCCACGGCCAATACACGATCCGCGACGGCCGGCGCTCGTCGACCGCCAACGCCTATCTCAAGCCGGCGCGCAAGCGGCGCAACCTGGTGGTCGAGGCGCGCGCGCAGGTGACGCGCGTGCTCATGCGCGGCAGGCGCGCGATCGGCGTCGAGTTCGTCAAGGATACGTTCGTCGAGCAGGTGATGGCCGAGCGTGAGGTGATCCTCGCGGCCGGCGCATTCGCGAGCCCGCAGCTGCTGATGCTGTCCGGCGTCGGCCCGGCCGCGCATCTCAAGGAGATGGGCATCGCGGTCGTCGCCGACCTGCCGGTGGGCAAGAACCTGCAGGATCATCTCGCGGCGCAGTTCTGGTTCACGCGGCCGAAGCCGGGCCCGTTCCGCGACACGATGCGGTTCGACCGCATGGCGCTCGCCATGGTTCGCGCCTATCTGTTCGGCACCGGCCCCGGCACCGTGGTGCCGGGCGGGCTGCATGCCTTCATCAAGACCCGGCCCGAGATTGCCGTGCCCGACATCGAGTTCATGTTCCGCGGCCTGCCGGCCGGTGCGCATTTGTGGTTTCCCGGGATTCGCAAGCCCTATCTCGACGGCTTCGGCATCCGCCCGACGCTGCTGCATCCCGACAGCCGCGGCGAGATCCTGCTGCGCTCGGCCGATCCGCTCGCGCCGATGCGCATCGTCTACAACTTCTTCTCCGCCCCGGGCGACCTTCCGCTGTTGCGCGAAGGCGTCAAGCGGGCGCGCGACGTCGCCTATCGGGCGCCGATGGACGAGTTTCGCGGCGAGGAGCTGGCGCCGGGCCCGAACGTCAAGACCGATGCCGAGATCGACGCCTGGATCCGCAAGGTCTCGATCACGGCGCATCACCCGTGCGGCACTTGCCAGATGGGCACCGGCCCGGACGCGGTGGTCGATCCGCAGCTGCGCGTGCGCGGCGTCGAGGCGCTGCGCGTGGTCGATGCCGCGGCGATGCCCGATCTCGTCTCGGCCCACATCAACGCCTGCGTCATCATGATGGCCGAGAAGGCGTCGGACATGATTCGCGCCAAGCCGCCGCTGGCGCCCGTATTGAATGCATGAGCCTTTTCCCCCTCGCCCGCTTGCGGGGGAGGGTCGGGGAGGGGGCAGGTCACAGGCGCATGAGCAAGCGGCGCCCCCGACCCCCGACCCCCGCAAGCGGGGGAGGGGCGCACGCGCTGAGCCTGTGGCGCCTACTCCAGCTTCACATTGGCGGCGCGGCCGACCTCGGCCCAGGTCCTGGTCTGCGCATCGATGACCTTGACGAACTCCGCGGCACTGCTGCCGACGGTCGGCGTGGCCATGTTCTTGAACTTCGCCTTCACGTCGGCCATCTGCATGATCTTCATCACCTCGATTTCCAGCTTCTTGGCGATGGCGGGCGGCAGGTGAGCCGGGCCGAACAGGCCGCTCCACAGCGAGACATTCACGTCCGCCACGCCCGCCTCGGTCATGGTCGGCACGTCGGGCAGATCCTCGAGCCGCTTGGTGTCGAGCACCGCCAGCGCGCGCACCTGGCCGCCTTTCACCTGCGGGGTGGTCGGCGGCGGGTCGGCGATGGTCAAGAGCGACTGCCCCGCGATGACGCTGAGGATCGACTCGTTGCTGCTCTTGTACGGAATGGCCGTGCCGGGTGCGCCGGTCCTGAGCTTGAACAGCTCGGTCGCGAGCGTGAAGGCGGGCGAGGAGGTCGCATAGTTCGACTTGTCCGGATGCGCCTTCATCCAGGCGATCAGCTCCGGCACGGTCTTCACCGGGCTGTCGGCCTTGACGGCGAGAATGAGCGGAAACGCCGCCACCATCGACAGCGGCGTGAAGTCCCTGGTGCCGTGATAGGGCGGCTTCACCGAGATCGCCGGAATGATCGTCATCGCGCCGGCGGCGCCGACCAGCAGCGTGTAGCCGTCGGGCTGCGCGTTCTTCACATACTCGGCGGCGAGCCTGCCGCCGGCGCCGGGGCGGTTCTCGACGATGACGGGCTGGCCGAAATCCTCCTGCATCTTCGCCGCGATGATGCGGGCGAAAATGTCGTTGCCGCCGCCGGCCGCGAACCCGACCACGAGCTTGATGACGTGGTTCGGGTAGGGCGCCTGCGCGCGCGCCGGCACCGCGGCGACGATCGCTAGCCCTGCAAGCAGCGCGGCGCAACCGAGCGCGCGCCGGAAATGGCCGGCAGTCATCGGGTTTCCTCCCTGAATGTGATTGTCGGCCGCAGCCGATGAGATGGGGGACACACAATAGCGGGCGCCGTCGCCGCGGTCACGGCCAGATCGTCACAAGATCGCGAACAGGCCGCCGCACCGGTTGAAATCGCGCTTCCTTGCGGGCATGGTCGCGCGCCATCGTCCAGACCATGTTCCGATCAAGCGCGATCGGAACATGGTCTAGCTTCTCTCTTGGTCGCATTCTCTGCGGCGAACCGGATTCCACTTCGCCGGAAAATGCTCTAGCCCGAGGATCCGCTCCCATGCCGTACACGTTGTCCCAAGCTTCGCTTCCGGTGTTCGAGATCGAGCTCAATGCGCTCAGCGGCGTGCTCGACAAGGCGGCGGCCTTCGCGGCCGCCAAGAAGCTCGATCCGGCCGTCCTGCCGCAGTCAAGGCTTGCGCCCGACATGTTCGCTCTGGCGCGCCAGGTGCAGGTCGCCTGCGACCAGGCCAAGAACGGCGCGGCGCGCCTCGCCGGCGTCGAGCCGCCGAAATACGAGGACACCGAGAAGACGATCGACGAGCTCAAGGCGCGCGTCGCCAAGACCCTCGCCTTCGTCAAGACGCTCGACGCCGGCAAGATCGACGCCGCGGGCGAGCGCGAGATCACCTTCCCGCTCGGGCCCGTCAACAAGGGCCACATGAAGGGCAGCGACTATCTCACCCATTTCGTGCTGCCGAACTTCTATTTCCACGTCACCGCCGCCTACACGATCCTGCGCCATTGCGGCGTCGAGATCGGCAAGCGCGACTTCCTCGGCGCGATCCCGATGCGGATGACGTAAGCCACGCGACGAGCCGTAGGGTGGGCAAAATCGCCCTCCACTGCGTGTCCGCGTGGGCAAAGGCGCATCGATCTCGGGCCCGCCCGAGATCGACATCAATCATGCGCAAGTCGGGCAGGACAGGCCCGACTTGCGTGCGATTTTGCCCACGCGGGATCAGCGTGCTATGCGCCTTTGCCCACCCTACAGCAGCTCGTCGGCCGAGACGGATGCGGCCGGCTTCACGTGCGCCGCAAGCTTCGTCGGCAGCCGGAGCGTGAAGCGCGCGCCGTCGCCCTCGCGGCTGTCGACCGCGATGCTGCCGCCGTGCAGGTCGACAACGATCTTCACCAGGTAGAGGCCGACCCCCGTCCCGACCACGCCGGAGACGTTGCTGCCGCGGTAGTAGCGCTCGAACAGGCGGGCGACGTCGCCGGCCGGGATGCCGATGCCATGATCGGCGACGGTGACGACCACCTCGTCGCCCTCGGCCGTGGCGCCGACCGTGATGCGGCCGCCGCCCGGCGAGTACTTGATCGCATTGGACAGGAGATTGCTGAACGCCTGCGACAGCAGGTTGCGATCGCCCGCCTGCGGCAGCGGATGGGCAAATTCCTCGACGATGTTCGCCTTGGGCGCGATCTCCCGGTGCATGTGGCAGACTTCCCTTAGCACCGCCGCAAGATCAATCGCGGCCGGGTGGAAATAGAGCCCGACGCCGTCGAGCAGGCGCGCCGCGTTGAGCAGGTTCTCGATCAGATGCGTCATGCGCAGCACGGCGGCGCGCACCTTGCCGGCGCGCTCGACGATTTCCTCGTCGCGCAGGCGCCCGGTCATCTTGATCAGGCGCTGGGCATGCCCGTCGATGATGGTCAGCGGCGTGCGGAACTCGTGCGACGCCATCGAGACGAAGTTGCGCTGCAGCGTCGTCAGGCGGCGCTCCGCTTCGAGCTTCTCTTCGAGCATCGAGGCCTGTTGCACGAGGCCGTGCCGGCTGACCGTGAGCTCGATCGCGTTGTTGCGGAAGACGAGGGCGGCGCGCGCCATCTCGCCGATTTCGTCGCGTCGGTCCGTGCCGGGAAAATCGACATCGGTCTCGTTGGCGGCGAGCCGGTGCATGCGCCCGGCGAGGTCGAGCAGCGGCGCGGAGATCCACTTGCCGATGTAGATCAGCGCCGCGGCGACCATCAGCGCGGCGATGCCGATCGCGATGCCGATGAGCCTGACCGATTCGCGATAGGCCGAGGCGGTGCGGCTGCTCGCCGCTTGCGCGTTGGTGACGTTGCGGTCGGTGAGCTGTCCGAGCGTGTCGCTGGCCGCGTCATAGGCGGCGCGCGAGGTCGTCATGTAGGCGGCGATCGCATCCGCCTTGCGGTCGGAACGCGCCAGCGCCAGCACGTCGGCGACGCGTTGCCGGTAGTTGCGCCAATCCTCCTTGAAGCGCGCGTAAAGCGCGCTCTCGGCGCCGTCGTGGCGGATGCGCTCGTAGCGCGCCTGCGCCTCGGCGATCTCGCCGTCGAGCTCGCCCATCTCGCGTTCGATCGCCGCGATGTCGCTCGGCCGCGTCGCCAGCAGGCTGCTGCCTTCGGCGGCGCGGAAATCCGAGGTGAAATTGTTGAGGTCGCCGAGCGCGCGCGTGTTGGGCAGCCACAGGTCGACGATGTCGGAGGAGACCTGGTCGAAGCCGTGCAGGCGCATGATGCTGAACAGGCCGAGCACGACCACCAGCAGGAAGAAGAAGAAAAAGACCGCCGAGAGCTGGTATCGGATCGAGCGCGGTTGCCGCATGGTGACCTGTCGCCGGCGGCACGGCCGCCGCAAAGAAGTCCCGCGCTTCATTATCACATATTATGCTGGTATGCGGCGGCCTATACTGGGCGGGGTCGGGGAGTTCCGGTGCCGCTCGCGGCAGCCCCGGGGATACGTGACATCATGGCGGATGCGCGCAGGAAGATCCTCTGCATCGAGGACGATCACGAGACCGCGGCCTTGATCGGCGAGGAGCTCGTCGAGCGCGGCTACGAGGTGACGCTCGCCCATGACGGGCGCGCCGGGTTTGCGGCGATCCTGAAGGATACGCCCGATCTCGTCCTCTCCGACATCAGCATGCCGGTGATGTCCGGCTTCGAGCTCTTGGAGCGGCTGACCGCGGTGGCGCCGCGCTTCGGCAACGTCCCGTTCGTCTTCCTGACCGCGCTCACCGACCGCGACAACGAGCTCAAGGGCCGCCAGCTCGGCGCCGACGACTACGTCACCAAGCCGATCGATTTCGACGTGCTCGACGCGATCATCAGGGCGCGGCTGACCCGCGTCGCGCGCAGCGACGTCTGGCCGAGGAATGTCGGGTTGAACGATCGCGAGATCGAGACGCTGACCTGGGCGGCGCGCGGCAAAACCTCGGCCGAGATCGCCAAGCTGCTCGATCTGAGCAAGCGGACGGTCGATTTCCACATCGAGAATGCCCGCACGAAGCTCGGCGTGTCGACGCGCATCCAGGCGGCCGTCAAGGCGACGACCGGGCGCCTGATCGAGCCTTAGCGCATGTCCCGGCGAAAGCCTGCCCCGGACTTGATCCGGGGTGGATGCCGATTCGCCGACGAGGACATGCGCCAAGAATCGAGCAAAGGCTGCCTACGGCCACATCACCAGGGCGTAGATCACGGCGAGCGGAATCAGCACGAGGCCGAGATAGATCCACGTGCGATAGGCCGAAGGGTCGCGTGGCGGAATGAAAAGGTGGACCAGGATCCACACGCCCGCCGCGAAGCCCAAGGCCATGCGCACGAGGTCGGCGGGCGTCTCGTAGGCGGTCCAGATGGTTTCGCTCTGCGGCCGGGCGACCAGCACGATCACCACCAGCAGCGCGCACATGAACAGAACGCGGATGATGCTGCCCGCGAGCTTCATGCCCGGCGACACTGGCCGCCGATTCGCGTGCATGTCAGGGGCGCCCTCGACCGGAACGTTGCGTGGCTTGGCAACGTCCTGCTTGGACGTTTCGCTGATCATGCGGCCGACTCCTCGATCTGCTCGTCGGGATTCGCGTCGAGCGCGACGCCCGACGCCGATACGCGGCGCAAACAAGCAAATCATATACCATTTCGAGTCGGGACGTAAGTTTCGCCACGGCGTCGGCGCTGGGGCGGCGCTCCCGGCCGGTCCGGCGCAGGCTCACAAGTCGGGCGGCGGTTCGGTCGCATCGGCGGCCGGCGTCGCCGGCGCGGCCGGGGCGATGCGCTGGCGTTCGAGGAAGAGACTCTGCAGGGCCGGCACCACCACCAGCAGCATGATCGGCCCGATCAGCATGCCGCCGACGATCACGGTGGCGAGCGGCCGCTGCACCTGGCTGCCGATGCCGGTCGAGACGGCGGCGGGCAGGAGGCCGATGCAGGCGGAGAGCGCCATCATCAGGATCGGGCGCATCTGCTGCTCGACGACGCGGAACATGGTCTCGATCGCCGGCGTCTCGCGGCTCGCCAGACGGTGATAGCTGTTGATGATGAGAATGCCGCTCATCACCGACACGCCGAACAGCGAGATGAAACCGATCGCGGCCGAGATGCTGAAGTCCAATCCGGACACATAGAGGCCGAGAATGCCGCCGCACACCGCGAACGGGATGCCGAGCAGCGCCATCAGGCTGTCGCGCAGCGAGTTGAACAGCCCGTAGAGCAGCACCATGATCAGCATGAGGGTGATCGGCACGATCACGGCGAGCCGCCGCTTCGCCTGCTGCAGCCCCTGGAACTCGCCCGCCCATTCGATGCGGTAGCCGCTCGGCAGCTTCACGTTCTGCGCGATCCGCTCCTGCCCTTCGGCGACAGCGCCGGCGAGGTCGCGGCCGCGCACGCTGAACTTGATCGGGATGAAGCGCTGGTTCTTCTCGCGGAAGATGTAGGAAGCGCCGGTGTCGAGCGAGATCGACGCGAGCGAGGTCAGCGGGATGTAGGCGTTGCCATTCGCCGTCTGCACGCCGACCTTGATGTTCTGCACGGCCTCCAGGCTGTCGCGATATTTGGGCGCAAGCCGCACCGTGACGGCGAATTGCCGGTCGCCCTCGAGCAGCGTGGTCGCGGTCGTGCCGCCCAGCGCGGCCTGCACGACCGAATTGACGTCGCCGACATTGAGGCCGTAGCGCGCGGCCTTCTTGCGGTCGATCCTGATGTTCAGGTTCGGCTGGCCGAGCACGCGGAAGACGCCGAGATCGGTCACGCCCTGCACCTGCTCCATCTGCCGGAGCACCTCGCCGGCGATTCGTTCCAGCGTCGCGAGATCGGGGCCGATGATCTTGATCGAGTTGGCGCCTTTGACGCCGGAGAGTCCCTCCTCGACGTTGTCCTGGATGTATTGCGAGAAATTGAAGTCGATGCCGACGAACTCCTTGTCGAACTCCTTCTGCAGGTCGTTGATCAGCATGTCCTTGGTGTAGTTGTGCCGCCACTCGTCGAACGGCTTGAGCGGCACGAAGAACTCGGCATTGAAGAAGCCCGCCGCGTCGCTGCCGTCGTCGGGCCGCCCGTGCTGCGAGACCACCGTGATAACCTCGGGATGACGCAGCAGGATCCGCCGGATTTTACCGACGATCGGCTCGCCGGCCTCGAGCGAGATGGTGGGCGGCATCGAGGCGCGGATCCACAGATTGCCTTCCTCCAGCGCCGGGAGGAACTCGCTGCCGAGCCGCGACCCGATGAAGCCGGCGATGAGGAGGAACACGAGCCCGGCCGCAATCGTGATCTTGCGATAGGCGAGCGACCAGCGCAGCACCGGCGTGAAGACGCTGCGCAGCATGCGCACCAGGATGGTTTCGACCTCGGCCAGGTGCTCGGGGACCAGCAGCGAGGCGAGGCACGGCGTCACCGTGAAGGTCGCGATCAGCGCGCCGACCAGCGCGTAGCCGTAGGTGCGAGCCATCGGGCCGAAAATCTGCCCCTCGACGCCCTGCATGGTGAACAGCGGGATGAACGCCGCCACGATGATGGCGGTGGAGAAGAACACGGCGCGGTCGATCTGCAGCGTGCTGATCAGGATGAGCCGCAGCCGATCCGACCAGTGCGGCAAGGCCGACGAATCGGCGGCGCGCGTCGGGTCCTCGCCCCACCGCCCTTCGGCGAGCTGCGCCAGCAGCGCCTGGCGCTCCTCGAGTGGCGATTGGAAATTGCGGTAGATGTTTTCCACCAGAATGACGGCGGCATCGACGATGATGCCGAAATCGACCGCGCCGACCGACAAGAGATTGGCGTCCTCGCCGCGCGCGACCAGGATCACGATGCTGAAGAACAGCGCGAACGGAATGTTGGCGCCGACGATGATGGCGCTGCGCAGGTCGCCGAGGAACATCCACTGGATGAGGAAGATCAGCACGCAGCCGAACACGAGGTTGTGCAGCACCGTGCTGGTGGTGACGGCGACGAGCGAGGTGCGGTCGTAGAACGGCTTGAGCTGGACGCCGGGCGGCAGGCTGCCGTCGTGGTTGATCCTGTCGACCTCCGCCTTGACGCGCGCCGTCACGTCGTTCGTATGCAGCGTGCGGTTCATGATGACGATCGCCTCGATCACGTCGTCGTCGTTGTCGCGCCCCGCTTGCCCGAGGCGCGGCACGTTGCCGACATAGACCTTGGCGACGTCCTTGACGAATACCGGCACGCCGTTCGCTTGCGCCAGCACCACGTTCTCGATGTCGTCGACGTGGTAGCCCTGGGTGAGATCGGCGTCGCCGCCGCTGTTCATCAGGCCGACGCCGCGCACGTTGACGGACTGCTGGCCGATATTGATGGTGCGGCCGCCGACATTGAGGTTGGCGTTGCCGATCGCGCTGATCACCTGCGGCAGCGTGACGTTGTAGGCGTCGAGCTTCTGCAGGTCGACCTCGACCTCGTAGTCCTTGGTGGTGCCGCCCCAGGTGTTGACCTGCACGACGCCCGGCACCGTCAGCAGGCGGCGCGTCAGGATCCAGTCCTGCACGGTGCGCAGGTTGGTAAGCCCGAAGTGCGGCGGGCCGACCAGCTGGTAGCGGAAGATCTCGCCGACCAGGCTGCCGCCTTGGATCTGCGGGATCACGTTGTTCGGCAGGGTGACGTTCTGCTGCAGGCTGATCTCGGCCTGGGTCAGCGCAAAGTAATAGTCGACGCCGTACTGGAACGTGACGCGCACGAAGGACAGGCCGTAGAACGACGTCGAGCGGATCACGTCGACGCCCGGCGTCGCCGCGAGGCCGACCTCGATCGGGATCGTATAGTAGCGCTCCATCTCCTCGGCCGACTGGCCGGACGCCTGCGCGGTGATCTCGAGGATCACCGGCGCCGGATTCGGATAGGCCTCGATGTTGAGCTTGGAGAACGCGATCAGGCCGGCGCCGACGAACACCAGTAGGCCGAGCAGGACGATCGGCCGCCGCGTCAGTCCGAAGGTGATCAGGCCTTTCAGCACCGGCTGCTCCGCCCGACCGTCATTGGCGTGACGTCGACAGCGCGTTGCTCAAGAACAGCGCGCCTTCGGTGGCGACCAGCTCGCCCGCCTTCAGGCCGGTGAGAATCTGATCGTATCCGTCATGCCGCAGGCCGACCGTCACGGTCCGCTTGACGAAATGCCGGCGATCGGTGGTGACCCAGACCGTCATCGTGCCGTCGCCCTCGCGCACCACGCCGTCATGCGGAACCGCGGGCGAGCGCGCCGGCTCGCCGACGCGGATCACGAAATTGGCGAACATGCCGGAGCGCAGCACGTGCTGCGGATCGTTGATCTCGGAGCGCACCAGCACGCGGCGCGTCGCCGGGTCGACCGATGCCCCGATGGTCGAGATTTTCCCTGCGAAAACGCGGTCCGGAAAGGCGAGCACGCTCACCTTGACTTCCTGGCCGACGCGAAAGGCCGGGCTGTCGGCCTCGGCGACGTTGGCGAGCATCCACATGGTGGTGATGTCGGCGACCGAATAGGGCGCCGGCGCATTGCCGGGCTGCACGAACAGGCCCGGCGCGGCGTTGCGCGCCGTGATGCGGCCGGTGATCGGGCTCGGCACCACAAGCTTGGAGTCGGCGATGCGCTCGGCGATGATGCGGTCGATCTCGGCGTCGGTCTTGCCGAACAGGCGCACCGAATCGCGCGCGGCGCGCAACGCGCCTTCGGCGGTCTGCTGATCGGAGATCGCCTGCTCCAGGTCCTTCTGCGACACCGCCCGCGTCGTATAGAGGTCGCGCAGCCGGTCGAGGTTGTGGGAGGTCAGTTGCAGGACGCCGGCGGTGGCGATCAGGTTCGACTCCGCCGACAACAGGTCGGGGCTGTCGATGGTGAACAGCGTCTGCCCCTTCCTCACGTCGTCGCCGACCTTGGCGAACAGCCCGACGATGCGGCCCTGGTAGGGGGTGAAGACCTGCACCGTCATGTCTTCGTTGAAATCGATGCTGCCGACCGCGGTCTTTTCCATGGGAAATTCGCGCTCGCTCGCCGCCTCGACCTTCACGAAGGCCAATTGGGCTTGCGTCAGCGCCACCGTGTTGGCATCGGCCGGCGCGTCCGCCGGCGCCGCCGTATTGGCGCTGTCCGCTGCGGCAGGTCGCGGACCGGTGGCATCGCGCAAGACGTAGATGCCGCCCGCGAGCAGCACCGCGGCGACGGCCGCGGTGCCGACGACGAAGCGTTTCTTGTCGGCGGCCATGGATCCAGCTGGCTTGGAACGGCAGTGAAGGGAGCTTGGAAAACGACGATTGGCAGTCCCGACAATAGCCGGTCTACTGTGACAAATAACAGTTCCTCGTCACGCTTTTCCCCGCCTAGCGTGGCGCTCGCCGGATGTTTCCGACACGAAATTCGGCTACTCTGCGCAGCGGCGCGACCGCGTGGTCGTCGGGCGGGTAGTGCGATGTCTGTCGAGCGTTGTTGCATGGCCGCCGCCCTGGCAGTCGCGGCGCTGGTGTCCGGCTGCGCCGTCGGACCGGATTTCAAGGCGCCCGCGCCGCCCGAGGTCGACCGCTATACCCGCGAGCCGCTGCGCGCGCAGACCGCCGCGACCGACAGTGGGCAGGGCGCCGCGCAACATTTCGAATCGAAGCGGGATATTCCGGGCGACTGGTGGACGGTCTTCCACTCGCGCGGCCTCAACGCGCTGATCGAGGAGTCGCTGCGCGCCAATCCCAGTCTGCAGGCGACCTTGGCATCGCTGCGCGCCGCCAAGGAAAGCGTCTACGCCCAGCAAGGCAAGTTCTTTCCCACCGTGCAGGCTAATTTCTCGCCCAGCCGCCAGCTGACCGCGCAATCGCTGTCCTCGCCGCTCGCCTCGGGCGACACGCTGTTCAACCTCTACACCGCGCAAGTGATGGTCTCGTACACGTTCGACGTCTGGGGCGGAAATCGCCGGATGGTCGAGGAGCTCGAGGCGCTCGCCGACGTCCAGCGCTTCCAGGTCGAGGCCGCCTACCTGACGCTGACGTCCAACATCGTGGTGGCGGCGATCCAGGACGCGTCGCTGCGCGCGCAGATCGACGCCACCAACGAGCTGATCGCCATCAACGAGCGGATGCTCAGGCTGCTCAGCGACCAGTTCAAGGCCGGCCTGATCAATCGCAGCGATCTCGCCGCGCAGGAGGCCGCGCTGGCGCAGACCAAGGCGACGCTGCCGCCGCTGCGCAAGCAGCTCGCGGTCCAGCGCGATCTCCTCACCGCGCTGATCGGGCGGCTGCCGAGCCAGGAGCCGCGCGAGACATTCAGGCTCGCGGCGCTCCGCCTGCCGACGGACATCCCGCTGAGCCTGCCCGCGCAGCTCGTCGAGCAACGGCCCGACGTGCGCGCCGCCGAGGAGCAGCTGCATGCGGCCGGCGCGCAGGTCGGCGTCGCGATCGCCAACATGCTGCCGAACGTGGCGCTCAGCGCCAATGGCGGCTACACGGCGACCGAGCTCGCCGGACTTTTTTCGCCGGTCAACAAGTTCTGGACGCTCGCCGGCAGCGCCACCCAGACGCTGTTCGACGGTTTTTCACTGCTGCATCAGAAGCGCGCGGCGGAAGCGACGTTCGAACAGGCGGCGTGGGCCTATCGCGCGACCGTCATCGCGGCGTTCCAGAACGTCGCCGATTCGCTGCGCGCCCTGCAGAACGACGCCGACGCGCTCAAGGCGGCGCGCGATTTCGCCCGCGCCGCCAAGGTCAGTCTTACCCTCGCGGACCAGCAGTTTCGCGCCGGCAATATCAACTTCATCGTGCTGCTGAACGCGCAGCAGACCAACCAGCAGGCGCGTCTCGCGCTGATCCAGGCGCAGGCGAATCGCCTGGCGGATACGGCGGCGCTGTTCCAGGCGCTCGGCGGCGGCTGGTGGAATCGCCAGGAAATCGTCGAGCAGAAGCTCGATATCGCGACCATGCAGGCCACGCCGCGCGAGCAGAAGCACGACTGAGCAATATGGAGGCGCATTGATGATCTCGAAACTCTTGCTCGCGGTTCTTATGAGCGCGCCGCTCGCCGGATCCGCCCATGCGGCGCCGGTCGCGTTCACGCCGGCGGGCTTCGGCGATGAATCGCGCGCCGCGCCTCGCGTGGTGCGTGTCGATTGGCAGGATCCGGCGCTGCTGCCGCCGCGCTTTCGCAACCACTGCACGTTGTCCGACTGGTGGGGCCGGCCCTACTGCTCGAATCACTGCGGCCGCGGCTACGAGTTCTACTTCTGCTCGCCCGAATCGTTCGGCTGCTGCCACGTCGGCTACGGCTATTGCGACTGGCACGGACATTTGCGCTGTCATCCGTGACGGGGGCGGTCAGAACTGCGTGTGGAAGCGCGTTCCGATCACCGACACGGGGCCGCGGTCCGCGTTGTAGGCAGGGTGGTCGACGAGCTGATAGTCGAGGGTGACCCGCCAGGAGAACAGCGGCAGGCTGTAATAGGTCTCGAAGATCTGCTCCGGACCGTAGTGCGGCAGCATGCCGTCGCCCACCAGGATGCCGATGCCGCCGTTGTCGAGGTAGGCGCGGTGCGCGCTTGAAATGCCGTTGATGATGCCGGCGACGCCGAGCGTATCGTCGTTGCGTCCCCACAGCTTGCCGGAGAACGAAAAGCCGCCGGCCGCCGTGCGGTCGATGTCGGTGAACTCGTATGGCTCGACCGCGCCGCTCGCGCTTCCGGCGCGCACGAATGCGCCGATGCCGTCCGCAATCTGCTGCTCCAGGTTGAACGCCATGCTGGGCCGGCTGGCGTACTGGCGAACCGCCGCGGTCGAGGCCGGCGTGCCGGTGGCGAGCGCGAGCTGCACGGCGTCGTCGAACCGCCCCATCCGGCCGCGCGTGAGATATCCGGTCAAGGTGAGCTTGCCGGGCTCGCCCCACAGCTCGTGGCGGTGCTCCACCTCGGCATTCAGCTGGAACTGCTCGAAGGTCGGGTCGAGGTTCGTCGTGTTCGGCGCGGCCGACATGTCGAAGACGCCGCCGCGCAGCGTCCAGTCGCCTTGGTACCATTCGACGGCCCCGCCATACGTGTAGGCCCAGGCGTCGGCCGCGTAATCATACGTTCCGGTATCGCCGAGCGCCCAGTTGAGGAAGTCGTTGCGGGCGTCGTGCGCGTATTTGTTGGCGTCGAAAATGTCCGGCGGCGCGAACTTGCCCACCGTGATCACCAGCCGGTTGGCGGTCTGCGATCCGGCGAACTGGTTGATGCCGGCATCGACCTTCTGGGTCTCGCCGCCGAGATCGATGGTCTGGCGCACAAACAGGCGCGGCACGCGCGCATAGGGATAGGCGAAGCCGACCTTGAAGGCCTCGGCGCTGGTGAAGCCGGCGGCGCCGACCGAATCGCTCAGCCCGAAGCCCTGGTCCATCTCCGGATTGAACCAGAGCTCGGCGCCGCTCCACAGCCGCATGCCCGCATAGAGCGTCAGGTCCCAGGTCTCGCGTCCTTGGTTCGGCGCGAGGCTGTTGGTGCCGGAATAGGGAGATCTGAACGGGAAGGCGTATTGCTCGACGAAGGTGCTCTGGCCGTGAAAATTGAAGTTGTCGGCGTCGAGCGCCGCGGGACCGTTGCGCAGGAGCGCCGCGGCGCTGTCGCCGTCGAGGTGATAGTTCAATCCGACGCGGATCGACTGCATCAGCATGTCAGAGTCGACCTGCTGCGCGCCGGCCGGGAACGTCACGCTGCTGCGGTCGAAATCGCTGAGGAGATATTCGATCTTGGCGGTCCACTTCGGCGTGACCGGCACCTCGAGGCCGCCGCCGACCGACCAGCCGAGGCGCCAGAGAAACTGCTGCTCGGCCGTTCCGGGCTGCGCGAAGCCGCCGGCGGGCGTGCCCGCGATCTGCGTGCGGGTGACCTGATCATAGGTCCAGGCGAAGCCGCCGGTGCCGTAGGCCAGCCAATCATTGTTGAAGACGTAGCCGATGCGCGCGCGCACCGTCCCCGCATCGAGCACGGTCTCCCCATAGCTCGCCTGACCGGCGGCGACCGAGCAGAAAATCTGCGTATCGGCAACGCCGGCCGGGAAGCCGGCGGCGGAAAAGTCAGCCTCGACGCCGACGAGGACGCGCGACGGCAGCATCACGTTGTAGCCGGCCTGCATACCGAGGAAATAACTGCCGGTCCCCTTGAAGGAATCGTACGAATTGAAGAAATCGAGCGAGCCCGCGAGCGGCGGCGCGGCCGCGCCGGTCTGCGTCGCCGTCCAGTTGGAGCTGCCGGTCGCGTAGCTGAAGTGGGTGCCGAAATAAAATCCGTTCCAGTCGAATGCCGTTGCCGCCGGCGCCTTGACCGGAAGCGCGGCCGGAAGATCGGCGGCCGCCGCCGGATCTCCGATCGCCGCGACGGCAAGCGCCGTCGTTGCAAGAAGCCAGGCGGTCTTCACAACGCATCCCCATTACCAAGCCCGCGCGCTGGGGCGACTGACCCGAGACTGCTGCCGACCGACGTCGGTCGCATCCGTTGATGACAGATCGGTGACGGAAGATTCTGCGCCGCGACCGCGCGTGAGCGCGCGCAACGATAGCAAGGTTTGATGCAACGACAAGGCTGCGCGCGGGCGCGCGGTTTTGGGATGTTACGGCGTTACAGTGCGGTGGCGGGCGTCACCTGTCGACCGGCATCGGCCGCTCGTGGCGATCGTAGCCTTTGTACCGATAGAAGGCCATCGACGCGATCCAGCTCGCGATGAAGAACGCAACGATGCCATAGCCGAGCGCGCCGAAATTCGCGTTGAGGCCGGAAATCATTTCCCAGAATGCGCCGGTGAGCCGCAGGCGACCGGCGAGAAGGCCGAGCGCCTCGATGCCGCCCACCACCAGCGCGACCACGACCGACACGGACGTGATGGTCAGATTGTAGAAGAGCTTGCGCACCGGCCGCACATAGGCCCAGCCGTAGGCGCCCAGCATGACGATGCCGTCGGCGGTGTCGATCAGCGTCATGCCGGCCGCGAACAGCGCCGGGAAGATCAGGATCGCCCAGGCCGACAGGCCTTTGGAGGCCTGCGCCGAGATGCCGAACAGGCCGATCTCGCTCGCGGTCTCGAAGCCGAGCGCGAACAGGAGACCGATCGGGTAGAGGTGCCAGCTCGTCGCCACCAATCCGAACAGCGGACGAAACAGGCGGGCAAGCCAGCCGCGCTGGGCGAGCAGCGTGTCGATGTCTTCCTCAGGCAGCTCCTCGCCGCCCTTGACGCGTTGAAACGCGCGGAAGAGGCCGCGCAGCACGACGATATTGGCGATCGAGATGACGAAGAGGAACAGCGTCGAGACGGAGGTCCCGACGATGCCGCCGACGTCCCGCAGCGCCGCGAGCCGCGCATTGGCCGCCTGCGCCGCGACGGCGACCGCAATGGAGGCCAAGATCACGACGGTGGAATGCCCGAGCGCGAAGAAGAGCCCGACCGCGACCGGACGCCGGCCCTCCTGCATGAGCTTGCGCGTCACGTTGTCGATCGCCGCAATGTGGTCGGCGTCGAGCGCATGGCGCAGGCCGAGACTGTAGGCGAGGAACGCGGTCCCGAGCAGCACCGGCTGGCCGCCGAATGTCGCGAAGGCCCAGGCCCAGACCGCGAGATTCGCGGCGATCAGCAACCCGCAAACCGCGACGATCCGCCGGCGCACGCCGGCGGCCTCATCACTCATCAGGTTTTGCAGAAATCCAGAGATCGGCGACCCCTCAGCAACAGTGATGCCTGTCACCATAGCGGAAGACCGCCCCAGGCGCGCGTCCCGCACGCCGGAAGATGATCTCGCTCAGGCAGGTCTCCTTAAATGGCGGTGCCGGAGGCTTGTCAACAAGTCGACGGTCGCGCGCGCCCACGACGGATGCATCGCCACGGCCCGCCCGATTTCGGAATTGCCGAAGGTTGCGCGGGATCAGGGCGCGACGAGCTCACGCCCGGCAATGCGGGGGCGGGATGGGCGCCGCGCCCTCATTCGGCGGGCTGCGCCGACGGCGCCGCGCCCGGCCGCCGCCACAGCCGGTGGCCCCACAACCGGAGCCGATCGAAATAGAGGTAGATCACCGGCGTCGTGTAGAGCGTGAGAATCTGGCTCATCAGCAGCCCGCCGACGATCACGATGCCGAGCGGCTGGCGCAGCTCGCTGCCTTCGCCCATGCCGACCGCGAGCGGGACGGCGCCCAGCATGGCCGCCATGGTGGTCATCATGATCGGGCGGAAGCGCAGCAGACACGCCTGGTAGATCGCGTCGCGGGTCGCAAGGTGCCGCGTGCGCTCGGCATCGAGCGCGAAGTCGATCATCATGATCGCGTTCTTCTTGACGATGCCGATGAGCAGGATCACGCCGATCAGCGCGATCAGGCTGAATTCGGTGCCGGACAGCATGAGCGCCATCACGGCGCCGACGCCGGCCGACGGCAGGGTCGAGAGGATCGTGATCGGGTGGACGAAGCTCTCGTAGAGCATGCCGAGCACGATGTAGACCGCGACGAAAGCGGCCGTGATGAGGAACTTCTCGTTGTCGAGCGACTGCTGGAACTGGCGCGCCGTGCCCTGGAAGCTGCCGTGGATCGAGGTCGGCACGCCGATCCGCAGCACGGCGGCGTCGATCGCTGCGACGGCGTCGCTGAGCACGTAGGGCGGGGTGAGATTGAACGAGATCGTGGTGGCGACGAACGGGCCCTGGTGATTGACGGCGAGCGGGGTCTCGCCCGGGCCGAAATGGGTGACGGCGGCGAGCGGCACCATGGTCTCCGACGCGGTGCTGACCGCGGCGCCGGTCGAGGTCGCGCCGCGGCCCGAATTGGCAATGGCATTGTTGGCGAGGTTGCGCGCAGTGTCGGCCGCGATCGCGGCGGTGCTCGACTTGACTTTCGTGCTCACGACGGTGCCGGCGACCGCGTTGGTCGATTGCGTGCCGCCGACCGAGCCGCCGGAGGTGCTGACGAAGATGTCCTTGAGCGTCTCCGGCCGCTGCCAGTACTGCGGCGCCACCTCCATGATGACGTGATACTGGTTGCGCGCGCTGTAGATGGTCGAGACCTGGCGCTGGCCGAAGGCGTCGTAGAGCGTGTTGTCGATCTGGCTCACCGAGATGCCGAGCCGCGCCGCGGTCGGCCGGTCGATCACGATATCGGTCTCGAGACCCTTGTTCTGCTGGTCGGAATTGACCGAGTTGAGCTGCGGCAGCGCTTGCAGGGCGGCGAGGATCTTCGGCCCCCACTGGTAGAGCAGGTCGAGATCGTCGGCCTGCAGCGTGTATTCGTACTGCGCGGCGGACTGGCGCCCGCCGACGCGAATGTCCTGCACGGCGATGAAGAACATGCTGGCGCCCGGCACCTGCGCGGTCTCCCGCGCCAGGCGGACGATCACCTGGTCGATCGGCACGCGCTGGCTGCGCGGCTTGAGCGACGCGAAGGTGAAGCCGGAATTGGTCTGCCCCCCGCCGGTGAACCCGACGATGCTGGCGACGGCCGGATCCTTGCGCGCGATGGTGAGGAACTGGGTGAGCTTCTGCTGCATCGCCTGGAACGAGATGCTCTGGTCGGCCTGGATGCGGCCGATCAGGCGGCCGGTGTCCTGCTGCGGGAAGTACCCCCTCGGGATCTTGAGGAGCAGGACGACGTTGAGCCCGATGGTGATGAACAGGATCAGCATCACCATCACGGGATGCCGCAGCGCCACGCCGAGCGTGCGCTCGTAGGCGTGCAGCATGCCGTCGAAGACGCGCTCGCTCGCCCGGTAGATCCGTCCGTGCCGCCGCGTCCCGCGGCCGAGCACGAAAGCGCACAGCATCGGCGTCGTCGTCAGCGACACGACGAGCGACACCAGGATCGCGATCGAGAGCGTCAGCGCGAATTCGCGAAACAGGCGGCCGACGATGCCGGCCATGAGCAGGATCGGAATGAACACCGCGATCAGCGACAGGCTCATCGAGATGACCGTGAAGGTGACCTCGCGGGCGCCGAGCAGCGCCGCCTCGAGCCGCGGCATCCCGGCCTCGATGTGGCGGGTGATGTTCTCCACCACCACGATCGCGTCGTCGACCACGAATCCGGTCGCGATGGTGAGCGCCATCAGCGACAGGTTGTTCAGGCTGAAGCCGAGCAGATACATGAAGCCGAAGGTGCCGAGCAGCGAGATCGGCACCGCGAGCGAGGGCACCAGCGTCGCCCAAGGGTCGCGCAGGAACGCGAACACGACGAGCACGACCAGGAGGACGGCGATCACCAGCGTCGCCTCGACGTCGTGCAGCGACGAGCGGATGGTGGTGGATCGGTCGATCGCCACCGCGACGTCGATCGTCGAGGCAATCGAGGCTTCCAGCTCCGGCAGCAGCGCCCGCACGTTGTCGACCGTGTCGATGATGTTGGCGCCGGGCTGGCGATAGAGGATGATCAGCACGGCCGGCTTGCTGTTGGCGAGGCCGGCATTGCGCAGGTTCTCCACCGAATCGGTGACGTCGCCGAGGTCGGACAGCCGCACCGGCGCGCCATTGCGATAGGCGACGATCAGCGAGCGATATTGCGTCGCCTTGGTCGCCTGGTCGTTGTCGTAGAGCTGGTAGCGCTCGGTGCCGACGTCGATCGAGCCCTTCGGGCTGTGCGCGTTGGCCGACGACAGCGCGGCGCGCACGTCCTCGAGCCCGATGCCGTACTTGAACAGCGCCGTGGGATTGAGCTCGGCGCGCACGGCAGGCAGCGCGCTGCCGCTGACCACCACCTCGCCGATGCCGTCGACCTGCGACAGCCGCTGCGCCAGCACGGTGGTCGCCGCATCGTACATGTCGCCGCGCGTCTGGATGTCGGAGGTCAGTGCCAGAATCAGCACGGGCGCGTCGGCGGGGTTGACCTTGCGGTAGGCCGGGTTCGAGCGCAGGCTCGACGGCAGGTCGGCGCGCGCCGCATTGATCGCGGCCTGCACGTCGCGCGCCGCGCCGTTGATGTCGCGATCGAGCCCGAACTGCAGCGTGATGCGGGTGTTGCCGACCGAGGAGCTTGACGTCATCTCGGTCACGTCGGCGATCTGCCCGAGGTGGCGCTCGAGCGGGGTCGCGACCGTCGTCGCCACCACCTGCGGGCTTGCGCCCGGCAGGTTGGCGTTCACCGAGATGGTCGGGAAGTCGACCTGCGGCAGCGGCGACACCGGAAGCTGGAAGAACGAGATGGCGCCCGCCGCCGCGACGCCGAAGGTGAGCAGCGTGGTGGCGACCGGCCGGCGGATGAAATGCGTCGAGATGCTCACGGCAGCACGCCTTCCGGGCCCGGCGCGCCGGCCGCCCCGGCCGCGCCGGTGAGCCGCGTCGCGATCCGGTCGAACCACAGATAGATCACCGGCGTGGTGAACAGCGTGAGCACCTGGCTCAGCAACAGGCCGCCGACGATCGCGATGCCGAGCGGATGGCGCAGCTCGGAGCCGACGCCGGTGCCGACCATCAGCGGCAGCGCGCCGAGCACCGCCGCCATCGTGGTCATCAGGATCGGACGGAAGCGCAGCAGGCAGGCCTGGTAGATCGCCTCGCGCGGCGGGCGGCCGTGGTTGCGCTGCTCGTCGAGCGCGAAGTCGATCATCATGATGGCATTCTTCTTGACGATACCGATCAGCAGGATGATGCCGATGATCGCGATGATGGTGAGGTCGTCGCCCGCCGCCATCAGCGCGAGCAGCGCGCCGATGCCGGCCGAGGGCAGCGTCGACAGGATGGTGACCGGATGGATGAAGCTCTCGTACAGCACGCCGAGCACGATGTAGACGGTGACGATCGCGGCGAGGATCAGGAACAGCTCGTTCGACAGCGCCGACTGGAACGCGAGCGCGGCGCCCTGGAAGCTGGTGATGATGCTCGCCGGCAGGCCGATGTCCGCCTGCGCCTGGCGGATCGCGGACACCGCCTCGCCGAGCGAGGCGCCCGGCGCGAGGTTGAACGAGATCGTATTGGCCGGGAACTGGGCGAGGTGGCCGATCTGCAGCGGCGCCGTCTCCTCGCGCACCTGCACGATCGCCGACAGCGGCACCTGGCCGGAGCCGGTCGAGGTCGGAAGATAGATCGACGCGAGCGAGTCGAGCGACTGGCGCAGCTTCGGATCGGCTTCGAGGATCACCCGGTACTGGTTGGTGTTGGTGAAGATGGTCGAGACGATGCGCTGGCCGAAGGCATCATAGAGGGCGTTGTCGAGCGTCGCCGGCGTGATGCCGAAGCGGCCGGCGGTGTCGCGGTCGATGTCGAGATAGGCGGACAGGCCCTGCGCCGACAGGTCGGTCGCCACGTCGGACAGCTGCGGCAGCGTATTGAGCCTGTCGACCAGGCGCGGCACCCAGGTCGTGAGCTCCGCCGGGTTGGCGTCCTCGAGAATGAACTGGTATTGCGTCTTGCTGATCACGTCGTCGATGGTCAGGTCCTGCACGGGCTGCATGTAGAGCGTGATGCCGGAGACCTGTGCGGTTTCGTCCTTCAGGCGGCGAATGGTCGTGGAAATGTCGTTCTTGCGCGCGTCGTGCGGCTTGAGATTGATCAGGATGCGGCCGCTGTTGAGCGTCGTGTTGGCGCCGTCGACGCCGATGAAGGACGACAGGCTGTCCACGTCGGGATCCTTCAGGATGACCGCCGCGAGCGCCTGCTGGCGCTCCGCCATCGCACGGTAGGAAATCGCCTCCGGCGCCTGCGTGATTGCCTGGATCAGGCCGGTGTCCTGGATCGGGAAGAAGCCCTTCGGGATCACGATGTAGAGCACGGCGGTGAGCACGAAGGTCGCGAGCGCCACCAGCAGCGTCGCGGTCTGCCGGTCGAGCACCCAGGCGAGCGTGCGCCCGTAGCCGCGGATGAGCGCGTCGAACCACTCGCGGTTCCAGCGCTGGAAGCGGTTCTCGCGCTCTTCCGCGGCCGGCCGCAGCAGCTTAGCGCAGGCCATCGGCACGAGGGTGAGCGACACCGCCGCCGAGATCAGGATGGTGATCGCGAGCGTGATGGCGAATTCGCGGAACAGGCGCCCGACCACGTCGGCCATGAACAGGAGCGGAATGAGCACGGCGATCAGCGAGATCGTCAGCGAGATGATGGTGAAGCCGACTTGCTCGGAACCGACCAGCGCCGCCTCCTGCGGGCCGTCGCCCTCCTCGATGTAGCGCGAGATGTTCTCGATCACGACGATCGCGTCGTCGACCACGAAGCCGGACGCGATGGTGAGCGCCATCAGCGACAGGTTGTCGAGACTGAAGCCGAGCAGGTACATGGCGCCGAAGGTGCCGACGAGCGAGAGCGGCACCGACAGGCTCGGAATGATGGTGGCGCGCGCGCTGCGCAGGAAGACGAAGATCACCGCCACCACCAGCACCACGGCCAGTGCGAGCTCGAGCTCGACGTCGCGCACCGAGGCGCGGATCGTCACCGTGCGGTCGGTGAGCACCGCGATGTCGATCGCGGCCGGCAGCCCCGCCTGCAGCTGCGGCAGCAGCGTCTTGATGCGGTCCGCCACCTCGATGACGTTGGCGCCGGGCTGGCGCTGGATGTTGAGGATGACGGCCGGCACCGTGTTCATCCAGGCGGCGAGATAGTCGTTCTGCGCGCCGTTGACGACGGTCGCGACGTCGCTCAGGTGCACCGGCGAGCCGTTCTTGTAGGCGATCACCAGGTTGCGGTAGGCGTCGGCGCTCTGGAGCTGGTCGTTGGCGTTGATCGTGTAGGCGCGCGCCGGCCCGTCGAAGCTGCCTTTCGGCGTGTTGACGTTGGCGTTGGCGAGCGTGGTGCGCAGGTCGTCGATGTTGAGCCCATAGGCGGCGAGCTTGCGGGTGTCGGCCTGCACGCGCACGGCCGGCCGCTGCCCGCCGCTGATGCTGACGAGGCCGATGCCCGGCAATTGCGAGATCTTCTGCGCGAGGCGGGTGTCGGCGATGTCCTCGATCTGCGGCAGCGGCAGCGTCTTCGAGGTGAGCGCAAGGGTGACGATCGGCGCGTCGGCCGGATTGACCTTGGCGTAGATCGGCGGCGCCGGCAGGTCGGAGGGCAAGAGGTTGCCGGCCGCGTTGATCGCCGCCTGCACCTCCTGCTCGGCGACGTCGAGGCTGAGGCTCAAGGTGAACTGCAGCGTGATGACCGAGGCGCCGGCGGAGCTGACCGAGCTCATCTGGCGCAGGCCGGGCATCTGGCCGAGCTGCACCTCGAGCGGCGCCGTCACCGAGGAGGTCATCACGTCCGGGCTCGCGCCCGGATAGAAGGTCTGCACCTGGATGGTCGGGTAGTCGACCTCCGGCAGTGCCGACAGCGGCAGGAACTGAAACGCGACGATGCCCGACAGCATGATCGCGATCATCAGCAGCGACGTCGCCACCGGCCGCAGGATGAATATGCGCGACGGGCTCATGGCGCCGCCCTGCATGGCGCGGCGACGTCGCTATCACTCGCCGACGGGTACATCGCGCCCTCGATGATCAATTCTGGCGGTCGCGCCGCCTGCGTTGGCCGGCGTTGGGCGCAGCCGGCACGGCCGGCGCCGCGTGGGCGGCCGCCCCGGGCAGCGTGACCTTGATGCCGTCCTTCAGCTTGTCGGCGCCGTCGACCACAACCTGGTCGCCCGGCTTGAGGCCGCTCTTGACCGCCACGCGGTCGCCGTCGACCGGCCCGAGCACGACCTTCTGCACCGAAACCGTGCTCGCCTTGGGATCGACCAGGTACACGAACGTGCCCGGCGCGCCGCGCTGAATCGCGCTCGTCGGCACGACCGGGGTGTCGTGCAGCACGTCGACCAGGAGCTGGATGTTGACGAATTGATTGGGAAACAGCGCGCCGTCCTTGTTGTCGAACTGCGCGCGCAGCTTGAGGGTGCCGGTCGTCGTGTCGATCTGGTTGTCGAGCGACGACACCGTGCCGACCGCGAGCTTGGTCGTGCCGCTGCGGTCATAGGCGGTGGCCTCGAGCGTCGCGCCGGCCTTCAGGCGGGCGAGGATCGCGGGCAGATTGTCCTCGGCGGTGGTGAAGATGACGCTGATCGGCGACAGCTGGGTGATGATGACGACACCGTTGGCGTCGCCCGGCGTCACGTAGTTGCCCGGGTCGACGAGGCGCAGGCCGAGCCGGCCGTTCACCGGCGCGATGATGTGGCAATACGTGATGTTGAGCTTCGCGGTGTCGATCTGCGCCTGGTCGGTGATGATATTGCCCTCGTCCTGCTTCACCAGCGCGGTCTGCTGGTCGAGTTGCTGGCGCGGAATGGCATTGGTCTTGGAGAGGTTCTGGTAGCGCTCGAGATCGAGCTTCGCGCTCTCCAGCAGCGCCTGGTCGCGCTTGAGCGCGCCCTCGCCCTGCGCGAGGGTCAGCTGGTAGGGGCGCGAGTCGATCTCGGCGAGCAGATCGCCCTTCTTGACGATCTGGCCTTCCTGGAAGTGGACCGCGACGAGCTGGCCGCTGATCTGGCTCTTGATCGCGACGGTCGCGAGCGATGTGACGGTGCCGAGCGCGTTGATCGTCACGTTGATGTCGCCGCTCGCTACCGTGGCGGTCGCGACCGGCGGCACGCCAAAACGCCCGCCGCGCGGATTGGCCGGCTCGGCGCGCGGGTACACCCACCATGCGACGCCGGCCGCCGCGGCAAGCAGAAGAAGACCGATGACGACGCCGCCCACCCGCCCGCCGCGGCTCGGCGGAACTTGCTTCGGGGGTGCGTGTCCCGGCGTGGTCTTCCCGGGCCAAGCTTCGGTCTTGGTACGATCGTCCATGTTGCACCGTACAATCTACCTGAGCCGGGGGGTTGCAGCCAGCTTACGGACGTAATTTGTCGGCGTGCCGTCGGTCAGGGTTCACGTGGCAGGATTGCGCGCGGTTGGCGGCACGGACTCCGGCATCCAAGCTCCATGCTTTCAAAGCCGAGATGTCAGCCACCTTTCCGGATCATTAAATAATGCACATGGACGAAGATCCGTCCGCACGATCCACGGGAGCGGCGCAGAATGCGCTTTTTCCCGCTGCATGGCAACGCGGCTTGGCCCGCGCCGCAAGTCCTCGAGCTGCACGCAGCGCGTTGCGCGGCAGCCGGAATGTCAGGGGTTCGCCGGCGCAACTTGCGGCGGCGGTGCGGCCGACGCGGTGGTTGCGGCCGGCGGCGGCGACCAGCCGCCGCCGAGCGCCTGGTAGAGGGTGACGACCGCCTGCAGACGCGCAAGGCGAACCACGGCGAGCGTGTCCTGGGCGGTGAACAGGGTCTGCTGCGTCTGCGTCAGCGTCACCATGTCGAGGGTGCCCTGCTGCAGGCGCTGAAAGGAGATGTCGAACGCCTGTTTCGAGGTCCGCACCGCTTCCTGCTGGTAGCGCTCGTGCCGCGCCTGCTCCTGCAGGCCGATCAGCGCCTGCTCGACGTCGCTGAAGCCCGACAGCACCGACTTGCGGTAGTCCTGCAGCAGCTCGAGCCGCTTGCCTTTCGCCTGTTCGAGCGCGCCGAGCAGCGCGCCGCCGTGGAACAGCGGCTGGGTGGCGCTCGCCGCCATGGTGTAGAACCAGGCGCCGGGGCCGAACAGGGAGCTGAGCGCCAGGCTCTCGAAGCCGGTTTCGCCGGTGAGCGAGATCGTCGGGAAGAACGCGGCGCGCGCCTCCTCGACGCTGTAATTCGCCGACCGCAGGTTGGCCTCGGCCTCGCGGATGTCGGGCCGCTGGTTGATCAGCTCCGACGGCAGGCCGGGCGCCACGCGCGGAATGGCGATGCGGAACGCGCTGCCGCCCGCGACGTTGAAATGCTCCGGCGCGCGCCCGACCAGCAGGGCGAGCGCCATCTTGTTCTGCCGCAGCGTGATTTCGAGCGGCGGAATCGAGGCGCGGACGTTGGCGACGAGGCTTTCCTGTTGCGATACTTCGAGTTGCGAGGCGGTGCCGGCGGCGTCGCGCTGCTTGATCAGGCTGAGGATCCGGTTGGCGGCCGCAAGGTTCTCGCGGGCGATGCGCAAGCGGTCCTGCGAGTCGATCACGTTGAAATAGGCATTGGCGACGCTCACCAGCGCCGTCAGCGCAACCACGTCCTTGTCGAAGCGGCTGAAGATCGCGGTTTGGTCGGCGGCGAGCACGGCGGCGCGGTTCTTGCCCCAGAAGTCGAGCGTGTAGCTCGCCGTCATGTTGAGGTTGTAGAGCGAGCTCACCGGCGACCCACCGCCGCGACCGCCGCCGCCGCCCGACGTCGAGACGCGCGATCGCGTCGCGCTGCCGTTGAGATCGAGGGTCGGCAACAGGGCCGCGTTGGCGATGCGCACCGCCGCGTCGGCCTGCTCGATGCGGGCGACGGCCGCCGCGATGTCGAGGTTCGCGATCTGTGCCTCTTCCATCAGCAGCGTGAGCTCGCGCGAATGGAAGCCGCGCCACCAGTCGAGCGGCGGCAAGGCCTTGTCCGGCCCCTTGCGGGCCGTCACGTAGGAATCCGGGACGTCGAGCTTGAGGTCGGGCTTGTCCGGGCTGAGCAGGCATCCCGACAAGGCCAGGGCGCCGCCGAGGCAGGCGCCGGCGCGCGCGAGGCGGCGAACGCGAACTCGTGCCCTCTCCGTGCCGGAGAACCGACGCATACGACGATCTCTCGAACGCTAGACACGCCAGAATCGTGACACGCCCGAACCATCCGGCCGCCGCGGGGCGATGCCGGGCGGAACTCATGCCCGGCCCGAAGCTAGCAGCCCGGCAAGACGGGACAAGCGCGCAGACGGGATGAAACGCGTTCTGCCGCGCGATCCCGCAACCGGTGTGCTCTTTTTGTGACTACCCGGGCGGCCGGCGGTGAAATGGCCGAGCGCCGGCCGTTCCTTCTGCCCAGGGCATGAGGTGTCCGGCTCGCGGCGCGGCCGCCGCCGCGGAACGTGCACCAACATCCCGATCCAGCGGATGTTCGCACCTTGGCGCGGCGCTTCTGCCGGGATCAGTCTTTCTCGTCGGGCTCGCCGATGTGATGCTGGGCGTAGAGTTGCAGGCCGAGCTTGGCCACCAGATCGAGCTGGGTCTCGAGGAAATCGATGTGCTCTTCCTCGTCGTGCATCAGCTGCTCGAACAGGTCGCGCGTCACGTAATCCTTCGCGCCATGGCAGTAGGTGGCGGCCTCCTCGTAAAGCGCCCGCGCGGACATTTCCGCCGCGAGGTCGCAGTCGAGCACCTCCTTCACGGTTTGTCCGATGTGCAGCGGATCGAGCACCTGCATGTTGGGGAAGCCGTCGAGGAAGATGATGCGATGGACGAGCTTGTCGGCGTGCTCCATCTCCTCGATCGATTCCTTGCGCCATTTCTTCGCCAGCGTCTGGTAGCCCCAGTTCTCCAGCAGCCGATAATGCAACCAGTACTGGTTGACCGCGGTCAGCTCGTGCCGCAGCGCCTTGTTGAGATATTCGATGACCTTGGCGTCGCCTTTCATGGCCGCCTCCGATGATGATCGCGCGGGGCGCAACCTAGCGCATGTTCCGGCGACGTGAACACCGGTTCGCCGATAAGAACATGCGCAAGACCAAAGAATCTAGAGCAGGCTTCGATCCCCTGGGATCGGAGCCTGTTGTAGAGCATTTTCCGGCAAAATGAGATAGGGCCGGAAAGCGCGTAGGCTGGGCGGTTGCCGCTTGCCGGCCACCCCCTTACTACATTTTCGCCAAAATGCGGGTGCGATGCTAGATTGACGGGGAACGGGCGAGTCCGCTCGTCCGGCACGGAGAACAGACCGGATATGCGCAAGACCTCTTTGATCCTTCTCGGCGCGGCCACCGGAATGGCGCTGACGCTCGTCGCCACCCAGTCCTACGTGGCGCTCGGCGGCACCGATACGCGCGCGCTGGCGCTGCCGACGAACTACCGGCTGCTCGACGTGTTCGGCGACGCCTACGAGCAGGTGCGCAAGCACTATGTCGAGAAGCCCGACGACAAGGACCTGATGGGCACCGCCATCAACGGCATGCTGTCGAGCCTCGAGGATTCCTACTACGTCGATGCCAAGACGCTGCACAACTCGCAGCCGTGCACGGCCCACTGCGATTTCGCCGACATCGGCATCGCCTTCACGATGGTCGACGGCTTTGCCAAGATCATCGCGGCGATCGACGATTCTCCGGCCGCCAAGGCCGGCATCATGGCGGGCGACATCATCACCGAGCTTGACGGGCAGTCGGCGCAGGGCCTGAGCTATTATCAAATGGCCGAGAAGCTGCGCGGCGAGAGCGGCACGACGCTGCGCATGACCCTCGTTCGCCCCGGCCGCGAGAAATCGATCGAGCTTTCGCTCGTGCGCGAACGGCTCGACACCCGCTCGGTCCGCGCCCGCGTCGAGGGCGGCGAGATCGGCTACATCCGCATCGCGCAATTCGACGATCAGACCGCGGCGCAGCTCAAGCAGGCGATCGCCGACATTGCGGCGCAGGTTCCCGCCGATCGGCTCAAGGGCTACGTCATCGACCTGCGCAACGATCCGGGCGGGCCGCTCGACGACGCCGTCCCGGTCGCCGACGATTTTCTCGAGTCCGGCGAGATCGTCGCGATCCGCGGCCGCAGCGCCGACGAAACCCGGCACATCCGCGCCACCTCAGGGGACCTCGCCAACGGCAAGTCGCTGATCGTGCTGATCAATGCGGGCTCGGCGGCGGCCGCCGAGGTCGTCGCCGGCGCCCTGCAGGACGCTCACCGCGCGACCCTCGTCGGCACCCGCACGTTCGGCCAGGGATCGGTCGGCACGTTGATTCCGCTCGGGCCGGACAATGGCGCGATCCATCTCACGACCGGGCACTACGTCACGCCGGCCGGCCACCTGATCGAGGCCAAGGGCATCTCGCCCGACGTCGAGGCCGCGCAGAACCTTCCCGACGATCTCAAGCCGCAGGCCAAGGCGGATCTCAAGGATACGAAGCTGCAGTCCTATATCCCGCCCGATCCCAAGGCCGACAAGGCGCTCAACCTCGCCTACGACATGCTGCGGCACCCGAAGGCGAATACCGCGACCCCGCCGGCGAAGAACTAGCGCCACCACAGGAGGCTGGACGCTCGGTCAGGCGCCGCCGGCGTCGGCGCAGCACCCGTTCGCCGGGCAGGCGCCGAGCGTCTCATCCATCAGGCGGCGGATCGTGGTGACGCAGCGCCCGCATTGCGGGCTGCAGCCGAGGCAGCCATAGACCTGGGCAGCCGAACGCGGGGTCGCGTCGGCGACCGCGGCGCGAATCTGGGCGTCGGACAGGACGTTGCACGAGCAGACGATCATCGGGCGGCTGGATACTCGCTGGAGGGCTCCGTAGATATGTGAGCAGGCCGCCCGTGGCAAAGAAGAAATATCAGTTTCGATTTATTCCAAACTCAGTATTGCGTTGCAACCCTTGTATCTCATCAAGAATCCAGCAGCGAGCCGCAAACTATAATTCCTCTAAAAACGCTCCGTTTGATTGACAATCGACGCTGCGCACCAATCATCTGGCGGTCGATCACGTGGCGTGAACCGCGGCGGCACCGGCCGCCCGCGAGTTGAGGAAAGGTCGAGCCGTGGCGTTGCAAGACCTGCTCGATCAGGCATGGCCGCATCCTCTCAGCGACCCCCGCGCGGCGGACGAAGGCCGCCGGCGCGAGAGGTCGCTGTGGAGCCATCATGCCAGGCACGGATCGGTCGGCCGGCGTCCATCGCCGCGGTCCGCGCAGATGGGCGCCGCCCACATGCCGCGACGCGTGTTTGTCGCGCTCGTGTTCGGCTGGGGTGCGGTCGTCGCCGCGCTGCTCGGCATCGCCTTGGCGATCCGTTGGCTCGGTTGAGCCTCGGCTTTGTGATCCATTGGCTCGGCTGAGCCTCGCCGTGGCGATCCGCTGGTTCGGTTGAGCCTCGCGCCGGCCGCTGGTTTCGGGCATCATCGCGCCGCGGCGTCCGCCGCAATCTCCCGACCCGTCCGAAAGGCCCGTGGCATGCCGACGACCGCGATCGACTCCGCCGTTTTCCGCGACATCTTCTCGACCGAGCCGATGCGGCGCGTCTTTTCCGACGGCAACCGGATCCAGAAATATCTCGACTTCGAGGCCGCGCTCGCACGCGCCCAGGCGCGCCTCGGCATCATCCCGCAGAATGCCTGCGACGAGATCGTCAAGCATTGCGACGTCACGCAGTTCGATCTCGCCAAGATCAAGACGCAGACCGAGCGCATCGGCTACCCGGTGCTGCCGGTGGTGCAGCAGCTCGTCGCGCTCTGCCGCGACGGGCTCGGCGAATGGTGCCATTGGGGCGCTACCACCCAGGACATCACCGACACTGCGACGGTCATGCAGGTCCGCGAGGGCCTGGTGCTGATCGAGGCCGATCTCGCCGGCATCTGCGATGCGCTGGCCACGCTCGCCAGGCGCCACCGCGATACCCCGATGGCGGGCCGCAGCAACCTGCAGCAGGCGGTGCCGATCACCTTCGGCTACAAGATGGCGACCATGCTGGCCGCCTTCGAGCGGCAGAAGCAGCGCCTCGCCGAGCTGCGCGCGCGCGTGCTCGTGTTCGAGTTCGGCGGCGCCGCCGGCACGCTGTCATCGCTCGGCAAGGACGGCCTCAAGGTGCAGGTCGAGCTTGCCAAGGAGCTCGATCTCGCCCAGCCCGAGATCGCCTGGCACACGGTGCGCGATCGCATCGCCGAGGTCGGCTGCTTCCTCGGCCTCGTCACCGGCCTGTGCGGCAAGATCGCGCTCGACGTGAAGCTGATGATGCAGACCGAGGTCGAGGAGGTGTACGAGCCGTTCCACGAGGGGCGCGGCTCGTCGAGCACCATGCCGCAGAAGCGCAACCCGATCTCCTCCGTCTACATCACGGCGCTGACCGCGGTGGTGCGCCAGCACGTGGCCGCCCTGCTCGACGCCATGGTCGAGGACCACGAGCGCGCGACCGGCCCGTGGGAGATCGAATGGATCGTGCTGCCGGAAATCTTCTCGCTCTCGGCCGGCGCGCTCGCGCAGACGCGTTTCCTGCTCGAAGGCCTGCAGGTCGACGCAAGGAAGATGCGCGCCAATCTCGACATCACCCGCGGCCTGATCGTCTCCGAGGCCGTGATGATGGGGCTCGGGCCCCATCTCGGCCGGCAATGCGCGCATGACCTCGTCTACGACATCTGCCGCAAGGTGATCGCCACCGGCCGGCCGCTGCTCGACCTCCTGGCCGAGGACAAGGAAATCGCCAAGCACATGACGCGCGATGAGCTCGCCAAGCTGGTCGATCCCGCGAACTATCTCGGGCAGGCCGGCGAAATGGTCGATCGCGTGCTGGCGATGCGAAAGTAGGGTCGGCAAAAATCGCGTCGCGATATCGCCGCCGCACGCATGACGGGCGCAACGCGATTTATGCCCACGGGCTTGGCGCGCGCGCCGCGCGGGTGGTGGAAGGCCGCCGCCCACCCTGCGGATTACGCGCTCTTGCGCGCCGGCGGCGATTCGATCGCGCAGAACAGGTCGAGCTGGGCGACCGCGTCGCCCGCCTGGCGCGGCGCCGCCTGCACCTCGGCAACGTGCTGGTAGAATTCGCCGATCGATTCGTAGGCTGCGCGTCCGCCCGCGATGCCGTCGAGGAAGAGCCCGATTTGCTCCATCTCGGCGACCCAGCGATAGGCCTTGGCCGGCATCTTCGGCATCTGGGGGGCGAGCCAGGCGAGCAGCGACGCCTGGCTCTCGACGAGCTCCTTGTGCAGCATGTCGGCGCAGCCCGCGCGGGTCGCACCGAGCATCATCAGGGCGCTCACCGCGGTGAATCCCTTGGTGATGCCGGCATAGGACATCTTCAGCGCCGAGGCGGCGCCGACCGGCCCGTCGAGCAAGCGCACGTTGAGCCCGTACGAATTGAGCCGCATCACGTCGCGCGCGCGCTCGCCCGCGACGTAGATGCGCGCGCCTGCACTTGCCGATGTCGGCGGCGGCCCGATGATGCCGCCGTCGACGTAATGGGCGCCGCTGCCCGCCAGAACCGCACCGATCTCCTCCGCCGTCTGGGGCGCGACCGCGTTGCAGTCCACATAGATGGGCTTCGCCGTCGCTCGCGCGATCGCGGGCCTGAGCCGCTGCGCGAGGCCGGCCGCGTCCTTGGGCGGCACGACCGACAGGATGATGTCGGCCTTGACGATCTCGTCGTCGCTGCCGACCGGCGCCATGCCGGCGCGCTCGGCGCGCTTGCCGCTCGCGGCGCTGCGCCCGGCGAGCGAGGTGATGACCTTGGCGCCGCGCTCATGCAGGCGCAGGCCGATGCCGGCGCCCATCTCGCCCGGCGCAATGACGGCAATGAGATCGGACATGGGTTTGCTCCAAGTAGCCCCGGCTCGGGGCGCAATGTCGCAGAACCGGCGCCTCGGCGCTACCGGCTTCTGCCTCGACGATGCTCGACGCATTGCCGCGACCGCAACGGCGAACTAGCCTCCGGCCGGTCAACGAGGAAACATCATGGCCGCTCTCCTTTCCCTGGCGCCGGTCGACCGGCTCGACGTCCTCATCCTGGTCGACAACGCGACCGATGGGCTCTCGACCACGCCCGCCAATGTCGAGAGCGAGTTCTCCTCCGTCTCCCGGCGCGGCCTGCGCGCCTCGTCGGGGCGCTGCCTGTGCTGCGCGGTGCACGGCCTCTCCTGCCTGATCACGGCCGAGCGCAACGGCGTGCGCCATGCGGTGCTGTTCGACAGCGGGCCGGAGGACTACGCCTTCGAGCGCAACACGACGCGGCTCGGCGCCGATCTCGGCGCGGTCGAGAGCATCGTGCTCTCGCACGGACATTGGGACCATTCGGGCGCGATGTTCCTGGCGCTCAACGCCATCCGTGCGCGCAACGGCAACCGCGAGGTGCCGTACTACGCCCACCCCGGCATGTTCCGCTCGCGCGCGATGCGCTTGGCCAGCGGCGGCGTGCGGCTGATGGACGACGTGCCGTCGATCGCTGACCTCACGGCGCAGGGCGCGCGCGTCGTCTGCACGACCGAGCCGCAACTTTTGCTCGACGACATGTTCCATGTCAGCGGCGAGATCCCGCGCGTCACGCCGTTCGAGCGCGGCCTGCCGGGCCAGGTGCGCCGCACCGCCGACGGCAAGGACTGGGAGCCGGACGAGCAGCTCATCGACGAGCGCTGGCTCGCCGTGAACCTCGCCGGCAAGGGCCTCGTGGTGTTCAGCGCCTGTTCGCATGCCGGCATCGTCAACGTGCTGACGCACGCGCGCGCGAGCTTTCCGGGCGTGCCGATCCATGCGGTTTTCGGCGGCCTGCACCTGTCCGGGCCGAACGAGCAGATCATCCCGCAAACGGTCGCCGCGATGAAGGCCTTTGCGCCCGTTCTGATCGGCGCGGGCCACTGCACCGGTTGGCGCGCGCTCGCGGCGTTGTCGGACGCGTTCGGCGACAAGGTGCTGGCGCCGACCGCCGTGGGCAAGCGCTACACGTTCTGACTTGCCGGCTGCGCGCCGAGCCTTTCCGCCATCCAATCGGCGCTCTGCAGCCGCCAGCGGTAGCCGCGGTTGTTGGCGACGTGGCCGCCGTCGTCGATCAGCAGCAGCTCGACCGGCCCCTGCACGTCGCGGGCGAGACGCTCGGCGTCCTGCCACGGGATGACGCGGTCCTGCTTGCCGGTGACGATGAACATCGGGCAGGTGATCCGGCGCGCGATTCCCTTCAGCGACAGCGTTGCCGCATTGCGCTTGGCCTCGGCCTGCGTCGCGCAATGGCTGCGCACGCGGAACGCTTCGCGCGTCAGCTCCGGCAGATCGTCCCAGGTATCGGCGAGATCGTAGGGGCCGGAGAGCGAAATGCAGGCCTTCACGCGCGGCTCGAACGCGGCCGCGCGCGGCGCGTAGTAGCCGCCGAGGCTCACGCCCCACAGGCCGATGCGCGCGGCATCGAGATCGCGTCGCGTCGCGATGAAATCGAGCACCGCCTTGACGGCCGTCTCGTAGTTGCCGCGGATCGGGAAATCATATTCGCCTTCGCCCTGGCCGGGCCCGTCGAAGGCGAGCGTCGCGATGCCGCGCGCCAGGAACGGCGCCTCGTAGGCGTCGGTCTCCTCCTTGCAGGAGTCGAGCCCGCACACCATCGCCATCACGGGCGGCTTTGTTTCAGGCGATTTGCCGGCGCCCGTCGGCTTGCGCAGGATGCCGTAGAGCGTCCGGCCCTCGAACGGGATCGCGACCCGCTCGCCCGGCGGCGTGAGGTAGGGCAGCGCGAGCCGGCGGCATTCGACGGCCTTCAGATGCGCGGCCCGCATCTGCGCGGGATCGTGCACGAACAGGAACTTGGCGAAGTGGTAGTAAACGCCGGCGCGCTGCAGGTGCTCGCCGGCGCTGAGCGTCTTGCCATGCGCGAGCGCGTCGCGCCCGAGCGCCTCATGGACCGCGGCGCGCGCCGACCAGGCGGCGCACCAGTCGTTCCACGCGCCGAGCGCGCCGGTGACCTCCTCGAAGTCGGTCAGGCTCACGCCCTGGGCGACCAGCCGCGGCGCCCAGTGCTGCAATGCGGATTTGACGAGTGCGTCGGTCATGCGCCCTGCGGGATGAACATGGTGAATCCCTCTCAAGGTTACATATAAGTTTATTCGATTTTGCACATTTCGTAAACAATACGCATTCAACCAAATTTCAGCATAGCGCCAGAACATCCTTATCGTTCACTGATTCAATACTGTCGACGTTTCTATATTGATCGCGAAGAACCTGCCGAAAGCGGGAACAAATTCAGGAACGTAGCCGTGCGCAGCAGCACCATCATCATGATCGCCGTGGCGGCCGTGTTCGGGCTGCTTGCGGTCTATGTGGCGCAGTCCTGGCTCAATTCGCAGGCCGAGGCGCGCCTCAAGAGTCTCGAGGCGCAGAAGACCAAGCCGACCGCGACGCAGACGCTTGTGGTGGCGAGCCGCCAGCTGCGCTTCGGCAACGAGCTTTCGGCCGCTGCGTTGCGCGAGCTGCCGTGGCCGACCGAGGCGATCCCGCAAGGCGGCTTCCGCTCGATCAAGGATCTGCTGTCGCACGGCAAGCGCGTGGTGCTCACCGCGATCGAGGCAAACGAGCCGGTGCTCGCCTCCAAGATCACCGGCGAGGGCCAGCGCGCGACGCTCTCGGCGATGCTCAGGGACGGCCACAAGGCGGTGACCATCCGGGTCAATGACGTGGACGGTGTTGCCGGCTTCGTTCTGCCGGGCGACCGCGTCGACGTGATGCTGAGCCGGCAGATGGAGAAGAACGCCGCGTTCAACGACGTGGTGCTCAAGGACGTCAAGGTGCTGGCGATCGACCAGCTGGCCGACGAGCGCACCGACAAGCCCTCGGTCGTCAAGGCGGTGACGCTCGAGGTCGACATCACGGGGGCCCAGAAGCTCGCGCTGGCCGGCCAGATCGGAACCCTGGAGCTGGCGCTGCGCAAGGCGGGCGATACCGAGCCGACGCCGTCGCGGCCGATCACGATCGCCGATCTCCTGGGCGCCAAGACGGCGGAGGACGACGGCAGCAAGTTCGCGACCATCGGGATCACGCGCGCCCAGGTGCGGACCATCTACAGCGTGCCGAAGGACGATCGCGGCGCTCATGCGGCCGCGACCGTGGGGCAAGGAACCATGCGTTGATGCGTCATGCCGCCGAATGGGGATTTGCCGGCGGGCGCAATGGATCACGAGGCGGGGAGGCCGATGTGAATAACGACAAGCAACGAGACGCCGCGGTGCCGCGCACCCGGCTGACGGACAGGGGCTCGCGAGCGCGCCGGCGTCTCGCGTGGCGTTCGCCGCTCGTGTCGCTGGCGCTGGCGTTCGTCGTCGCCGTGGCGCCGGGCCTGCCCGGCGTCACCGCCGCCGCGCAGGCGCAGCGGCTGATCATCGTCGGTGCCGGCAACCGCACCGCCTCGATCGTCGTCGCGGTCGGCAAATCGGATGACGTGCGCACCGACCAGCCCTTCGTCGACGTGATGGTGGGCAATCCGGACATCGCCGACGTCAACGCGCTGACCGACCACACCCTGTCGATCCTCGGCAAGAAGATCGGCACCACCCGCGTCTCGATCTACGGCGCCGACAAGCGGCTGATCGGCGTGTTCGACGTCGAAGTCTCCTACGACACCGCGGCGCTCGCCGCCGAGCTGGCGCGTCGCTTCCCGCACAACAAGATCCGCGTGTCGACCGTGAACGGCCGCATCCTTCTGTCCGGCATCGCGACCGACGGCGTCGCGCTCGACGAGGCGGTGCAGGTCGCGCGGCAGTTCGGCCCCGAGATCATCAACTCGGTCCAGGTGATGCAGCCGCAGCAGGTGATGCTGGAGGTGCGCTTCATCGAGGCATCGCGCGAGGCCGACCGCGAGCTCGGCGTGCAGTGGAACGTCGGGCCGCGGCCCGGCCACCAGGGCAGCTTCATCGCCAATATCGGCTCCGGCCAGGCGGCTGCCACCCTGCCGATCACGTCGACGTCGAACACCTCCCCGCTCAGCTCGCTCGTCAATGCGGCCGGCTTCGCGCCCGGCGCCGCCGGCGTCATCGGCACCGCGACCGCTCCGTTCGCCTTCCTCGCCGGCAGCATGGCCCTGAAGGGCCTGCAGATCGACCCGATGCTCAATGCGCTCGAGCAGAAGGGCCTCGCCCGCCGGCTCGCCGAGCCGAACCTGGTCGCGCTCTCGGGCGAGACCGCGAGCTTCCTCGCCGGCGGCGAGTATCCGATCCCGGTGCCGGGTCTCGGCAGCGGCCAGATCACGGTCGACTACAAGCAATACGGCGTGAGCCTCGCCTTCACGCCGACCGTGCTCAACGGCAACCTGATCAACCTCAAGATCATTCCCGAGGTGAGCCAGCTCGATCCGAGCAACAGCGTCGCCATCGGCAGCGGCATCGTGGTGCCGGCGCTGACCGTGCGGCGCGCGACGACCACGCTCGAGCTCAAGGACGGCCAGAGCTTCGTGCTCGCCGGCCTGCTGCAGAACAACCTGTCGACCGCGCAGCAGCAGCTGCCGTGGCTCGGCGACGTGCCGGTGCTCGGCCCGCTGTTCTCCAGCAAGTCCTATCAGAAGAACGAGACCGACCTGATCATCATCGTGACGCCGCATCTCGTGAACCCGACGCGGCCCGGCGATGAGGTCGCCACGCCGCTCGACACCACGCTGCCGGCGAACGACATCGACTTCTTCCTCAAGAACCGCAACGAGGTGCTGCGCACCGAGGTGCGCGGCGGGGGCGCGATGGTCGAGCGCGGACCGATCGGGCACATGCTCGAACTGCCGAAGGGGGGCTTCAATGCGCCGGCGCAGTGAGATGATGAGGGTCGGCGCGGGCGTGCTGCTCGCCGCCATGCTGGCGGGTTGCTCGGACCTCTACTACGACCGTCGCGAGACGGTTTCGCTCTCCGCCAATGACGCGGTGGCGACGGCGCTCGCGACCCAGACCATCGATCCGTGGCCGCGCGCGAGCGCCGACCGCAACATCGCCGCCAACGGCGTCGTGGTGCAGAGCGCGGTCGAACGCTACCGCACCTGCCAGGTGATCCAGCCGAAGGGCACGAGCTCGAGCGGCACCGGCGGCTACGGCGCCGCGCCGCAGACCGTCCAGCCGGGCTGCACCCCGGCGCCGGCGGCCGCCGCGAGCGCGACCGTCTCGACCACGGGGGCCAAATAGCGCGCAAGAGACGCAACATCCGTTGCCGAACATTGACGCGAGATCGCCATGCGCAACAGTCGCTCCAAAGCAGCCTCGAGCAAGACCAAGGTCCTGATCGTCACGGCCGACGCCGCGTTCGAGGAGTCGGTGCGTTCGACCTTCGCGGCCGCGGCGCAGATCGAGCTTGCGGTGATCCACGGGCCGCTTTCGGCCAACGAGGCGAAAGTCGCCGGCGAGGATCTCACCGTCATCGTCGTCGATCTCGATCCCGCGCAGGAATCGGAGCTTGCCGCGCTCACGCGGCTGATGGGGCGCCTCAACGGCTGGCCGCCCGTCGTGGTGATCACGCCGAGCTTCGACAAGGACACCGCGCGTCAGCTGCTGCTGATGCGGGTCGCCGATTTTCTCGTCAAGCCGGTGCAGCCGGTCGAGCTGGTGCGCACCTGCGCGCGCGTCGTCCAGGCGCCGTCCGCGCCCGAGCAGACCGAGGCGCAGATCTTCACCTATCTGGGCGCCGGCGGCGGCTGCGGCGTCACCACGCTCGCGATCCAGACCGCGCTGCTCCTGCTCAACAGCGGCCACGGCAAGTCGCGGCCGGCGACCTGCCTGGTCGATCTCAATTTCCAGAACGGCACCTGCGCGGACTATCTCGACCTCGAGCCGCGGCTCGAGCTCAAGGAGATCGATTCGCGCCCCGAACGGCTCGACCGCCAGCTGCTCGAGGTGATGACCGCCTATCACGCGTCCGGCCTGGCCGTCATCGCGGCGCCGCCGCGGCCGGCCGAGATGCGCTCGTTCGATCCCGACATGGTGACGCGCCTGCTCGATCTCGTGTCGTCGCACTTCAACTACGTCGTCATCGACATGCCGCGCACCTGGTTCTCGTGGACCGACAGCGTGCTGCTCGGCTCCAACCGCCTGTACATCGTCAGCGAGCTGACCGTGCCCGGCCTCAAGCATGCCAAGCAGCTCGTCGCGGCGATCAGCGAGCGGCTGGGCGAGGGCCAGCGCCCGGGCGTGATCATCAATCGCTTCGAGCAGCGCTTGTTCGGCTCCGGCCTGCGCAAGAGCGACGTCGAGCAGGCGATCGGCAAGGACTTCGTCGCCGCCGTTCCCAACAACTATGCGCTGGTGCGCGAGGCGATCGATCGTGGCGTTCCGCTCGACGAGGTCAAGTCGGGCAACAAGATCACGGCCGAGCTGAAGAAGCTGATCGCGCCGCCGCCCGACAAGGCGGCCGGCACGGCACCGCAGAAGAAAATGGCGCTGTCGTGGGCGCGGTCCTAGAGCATGATCCCGAAAAGCGTCTCGCGGTTTTCGGGAAAGATCATGCTCGAGCAATGAACCAAGGCGGGATGGCGATGCGAAGAAAAGCCATCACGCTTTAGCGCCGGTCCGGGCAAAGGCACCGCGCGGCGGGACGATGCAAGGGGTGAGCTGAGCTTTAGCCATGGCGGGTCGATTCAGCACGCGCCGCGCAACACCGGAGCTTTCGCCGGCGGCCGTCGCGCCATCAGCGGCCCCGCTGCCGTCTGCGCCGCCGCCGCCGCCGCCGGTCGAGGCGGTCGCATGGACCGTGTTTCCGCAAGCCGACCGCGAGCCCGATCCGATCGTGCCGATGATGCTGGCGCCGCAGTCGGCGCCGGCACAGGTGTCCGCGCCGTCGTCAAACCCGCTGCTGACCGACAAGCTGCTCGACGCCAAGGTGCGACTGCACCGCAAGCTGATCGAGGAGATCAACTTGTCGGCGCTGGAAAAGCTGCCCGAGGAGGAGATCCGCAAGCACGTCCAGCAGCTCGTCTCGCAATACATCCTGGTCGAGCGGCTCGCGCTCAACGCCCAGGAGCTCGCCAGCTTCGTCAACGAGATCCTCGACGAGATGACCGGCCTCGGTCCGATCGAGCCGCTGCTCAAGGACGGGAGCGTCAACGACATCCTGATCAACGGCCACGAATGCGTCTACGTCGAACGCGGCGGCATCCTCGAGCCGACCGCGGTGCGCTTCAAGGACGAGCCGCATCTCCTGCGCATCGTCAACAAGATCGTCTCGGCGGTCGGCCGCCGCGTCGACGAATCGCATCCGCTGTGCGACGCGCGCCTGCTCGACGGCTCGCGCGTCAACGTCGCGGTGCGCCCGGTCGCGGTCGACGGGCCGCTGGTGTCGATCCGCAAGTTCTCCAAGCGGCCGTACAACCTCAACAAGCTGGTCGACATCGGCGCGCTGCGCCCGCCGATGGCCGAGCTGCTGGCCGCCGCCGTCAAGGCGCGCGTCACCACCATCATCTCGGGCGGCACCGGCTCGGGCAAGACGACGATGCTCAACGCGCTCTCCGCCTTCATCTCCGACAAGGAACGCCTCGTCACCATCGAGGACGCGGCCGAGCTGCAGCTGCAGCAGCCGCATGTCGGCCGCATGGAGACGCGCCCGCCCAACATCGAGGGCAAGGGCGAGATCCGCCAGCGCGATCTCGTCAAGAACGCGCTGCGCATGCGGCCCGACCGCGTGATCCTCGGCGAGTGCCGCGGCGAGGAAGCCTTCGACATGCTGCAGGCGATGAACACCGGCCACGAAGGCTCGATGGCGACTGTGCACGCCAACACGCCGCGCGACGCGCTGTCGCGCCTCGAGCAGATGATCGGCATGGCCGGCCTGCCGATGACGGTGGCGTCGATCCGCGGCCAGATCGCCGCCGCCATCCGCGTGATCGTGCAGCTTTCGCGCCTGTCCGACGGCAAGCGCCGCGTCATGAGCATCGCCGAGATCACCGGCATGGAGGGCGACATCATCCAGATGCAGGAAATCTACAAATACGTGCGCACCGCGACGCTCGAGGACGGCACCGTGCAGGGCCACTTCCAGGCGACCGGCATCCGCCCGCGCTTTCTCACCGACCTCACCGCCAAGGGCATCAAGATCCCGTCGAACTACTTCGACCCGAGCCAGCCGCTATGAGCATGATCCCGAAAAGAGGACACCGGTTTTCGGCGAAGATCATGCTCAAACCAAAGTAACGCCGATCGTCCCGACCATGTCGTTCAACATCGACCCGACATATGCGATCTACGCCTTCGCGGCGGTCTCGGCCATCCTGTTCGGCGAAGGCGTCTACCTGCTGTTCTTCTCGGCCGCGTCCTACCGCAACCGCATCAACCGCCGCCTGTCGCTGCTCAACGACACGGTCGACCGCCAGAGCATCCTGGTGGAGCTGCGTCGCGCGCGCGGCCTCACCACGGGCGGCGATTTCCGCCTGCCCGTGGTCTCGTTCAACCGGCTGATCGTGCAGTCCGGCATTTCGATCGGACTGTCGCGCATCGGCATGTTCGCCGCCATCGCGGCCTTCGTCACGCTGGTCGCGCTGGTCGTGCTGCGCGGCAGCATCGTGCAGGGGCTGCTCGGCGCGCTGTTCAGCGGGCTTTTCCTGCCCTATTTCACGTTGCGCGTGCTGCGCGCCCGCCGGCAGAAGAAATTCGGCTCGCAGTTTCCCGACGCCATCGACATCATCGTGCGCAGCCTGCGCGCCGGCCATCCGGTGCCGATCGCCGTCAACATGGTGGCGCGCGAGATGCCCGATCCGATCGGCAGCGAGTTCGGCCTCGTCGCCGACGAGATCACCTACGGCGCCGACCTCGAGACCGCGATGCGCAACCTCTATTCCCGCGTCGGCCAGGACGACCTGCCGCTGTTCGTCACCGCGGTCGCGATCCAGGGATCGACCGGCGGCAATCTCGGCGAAATCCTGGAGAACCTGTCGTCGGTCATCCGCCAGCGCTTCAAGATGCGGCGCAAGGTGCGCGCGCTCGCCGCCGAAGGCCGCGCGTCGGCGCTGATCCTCTCGTCGCTGCCGATCCTGATGTTCGGCGTCGTGCAGGTGGTGGCGCCCGATTTCTACGGCAGCGTCTGGCAATACGACCTGACCAAGACGATCCTCGGCGCCGCGATCTGCTGGATGCTGGTCGGCAATCTCGCGATGTACAAGATGGTGAACTTCAAGATCTAGCGCATATCCCGGCGAAAGCCTGCCCCCGACTTGATCGGGGGTGGGCACCGGTTCGCCGACAAGGATATGCGCCAATGCAGACAAGCAAATGGAAACGCTGCTCGACATGATCCCGGCAAACGGCGCCATCGCCAATCTGGTGGTGATGGCGCTCGTCTTCATTCCGACCGCGCTGGTGGCGTTCTTCGTCATGCGGGCGGTGCGGGTGCGCGGGACCGTGAGGCGCCGCGCCGCCGGCATCAAGACCGAGGACCTGATGTCCACGGGCGGCAGCCACTCGCTGCGCCATTCCGGCATGAAGGCGGCGCAGCGCCTGCTCGATCGCACCACCAAGCACTATTCGTCGATGGACGACAAGGGCATGAAGATGCTGCGCCAGCGCCTGGTGCAGGCCGGCATCTTCGACGCGCGGGCGGTCGGCTTTTTCTTCCTCACCCGCGGCATCCTGGCGGTGGTGCTCGGGGCGCTCGCCTTCGTGCTCGTCCCCATGCTCACCGGCAAGCCGGGGCTGCAATGGCCGGCCGTCGGCGTTGCGGGTTTGTTCGGCTATCTGGCGCCGAGCCTCGTCCTCGATCGCATCGTCTCGGCGCGACGGCAGGAGTACCGGTCAGGCTTCCCCGACATGATGGACCTGCTGGTGGTGTGCGCCGATGCCGGCCTCGGCATGGCGGCGGCGTTCGAGCGCATCGGCCGCGAGCTCGGCGAGTCCTACCCCAACCTCAGCGCCAACATTCACATGGCGAACCTGGAAGTCCGCGCCGGCCGCACCATGAGCGAGGCGCTGGAGCATTTCGGCGACCGTCTCGGCCTCGCCGAGGTGCGCTCCTTCGCGACCCTGATTCAGCAATCGGACGAGCTTGGTTCCAGCATCACCGACGCGTTGCGGGTCTACAGCGAAGACATGCGCCACCGGCGGCTGTCGACCGCCGAGGAAAAGGCCTATGCGCTGCCGTCCAAGCTCGCCATCCCGCTGATGGTCTGCGTCTTCCCGGTGCTGTTCGTCGTCATCCTGTTGCCGGTCTTCGTGCGCATCAAGATGGGCGCCTACTGACCGGTCCGAGCCCGTTCGGCGCGCCGCGCGGACCAAAATACCGTGACCGAACGGCCGCTTAGGGCCGCCGGCGAGAAATTCTTAACCAACGTCGCCTAGGGTCGCTACGGGGTTGCCGCAGCACCACTTCACTCGCGCGCCGGTGCCTTCGACCCCGGAGCATGATCCCGAGAAGTGGATACCGGTTTTCGGAAAAGATCATGCTCGAACAACGAATTAAAGCGTGATGACGATTCGAGGAACGTCATCGCGCTTTGGAGCTTTCTCCGGCGCCCGGGGGGCGCAGTGCATGAGCGTTGGCGTCAAGCGTAGCGTCATTGTGGCGATGACGGGCCTCTTGTGGCTGTCCGGCTGCGAGACCACCTCGCTCAAGGCCCCCAATCTGTTCGGCGCGAAGACGGATACGCCGGCCGATACGACCGGCTCGATCGGTCCGCACGACATCGGTCCGCACGATATCGGCGACAAGGGACCGCCGGTCGACGCGGTGCCGCCCGCGACACCCAGCACGCCGAACGATGATCTCAGTCTTGGCCGGGTGAATTTCCGTCAGGGCAATTACGGCCTGGCGGAGAACTATTTCCGCCGGGCGGTCGAGCATGGGCCGCGCGACGCGGACGCCTGGCTCGGGCTTGCCGCGTCGTACGACCGGCTCAAGCGCTTCGATCTCGCCGACCGCGCCTACAAGCAGCTTTTTGCCATGCTCGGCCGCACGCCCGAGCTGCTCAACAACCAGGGCTATTCCTACATGCTGCGCGGCGATTACGCGCATGCGCGCGCGACGCTGCTGGAAGCGCAGGCAAAAGACCCGCGCAACCCCTATATTGCCAACAATCTCGCTTTGCTCGCCGAGAGCATCCGCACCCACCGCGCCGTGCGTTAGCGCTTGCTTCCGGCTGTGCATAGCGTCCTTCCGGCCGCTCTGCCCGCATTGCGCCGGAGAGACTTGCAGGGCCCGAAATGCTGGACGATCTCAGACGATTCCTTGCCGAGTTGGTCGACGGAAAAAAGCCGCAGGACCAGTTCGCCGACAACGACTATCGGCGCGCCGCCGCGGCCCTGCTCGTCCATGTCGCGACGCTCGACGGCGAGCTCACCGAGGCCAAGCGGGCCAAGCTGCACACGATCCTCGAACGGGAATTCGCGCTCGATGCGGCGGCGACCGATGAGCTGATCGCCGAAGCTGCCGCCGACGACCGCGAGGCGGTCGACTTCTATCATTTCACCAGCCTGCTGATGCGCACGCTCGACGAGGCCGGCCGGCTGAGCATCGTCGAGATGCTGTGGGAGATGGTCTATGCGGACGGCAGGGTGAGCGAGTTCGAGGCGAACGTGATGTGGCGGGTCGCCGACCTCTTGGCGGTGTCGTCGCGCGACCGCATCGCGCTGCGCGAGCGCGTGGCGGCCGCGCAGGGCGCCAGCGAAGGTGGGGCGTGAGCGAGCGGCCAGCCATCGACCGCCTGCATGGTTGGCCTGACCGGCACGGGTCTTGCCAACCGGCAGCAGGCGGGTAGGAATTCGCACCAGTCATGCACGCGCCACTGCATCCGCGCACGCCCGCACCGGCCGCCCAGCGGCCGGTGCTGCTCGTGCTGCACCAGGAAATGTCCACCCCTGGGCGGGTCGGCCACTATCTGACGAAGCAGGGCGTGCCGCTCGACGTCCGCCGGCCGCGGTTCGGCGACCCGCTGCCGGAAACGCTCGCCGAGCACGCCGGCGCGGTCATTTTCGGCGGCCCGCAGAGCGCCAACGACGCGGACGACTTCATCCGCCGCGAGATCGACTGGATCGGCGTGCCGCTCGCCGAAAACAAGCCCTTCCTCGGCATCTGCCTCGGCGCCCAGATGCTGGCGAAGCATCTCGGCGCCCGCGTCGCCTCTCACCCGGACGGCAAGGCCGAGGTCGGCTACTATCCGATCCGGGTGACCGAGCACGCCCGCACGGTGTGCGGCAACTGGCCGGACGTGGTTTATCAGTGGCACCGCGAGGGCTTCGACCTGCCGCACGGCGCCCAGTTGCTCGCCGAGGGCGACATCTTTCCAATTGCGGCAATGCGCTACGGCTCCGGCTTCGCGATCCAGTTCCACGCCGAGGTCACCCACGCCATGATGTGCCGCTGGACCACCCGCGGCCACGCCCGCATGGAAATGCCCGGCGCCAAGCAGCGCGCCGCCCATTTCGCCGAGCGCCCGGTGTACGACCTCGCGATCAGGACGTGGCTGGCGACGTTCCTCGATGCGTGGGTCGAGAGAGATGCGGTCGTGATGGCGAATAGTAAGTAGCGAATAGCGAATAGTTCGCATCGCAACTCGCAATTCGCTATTCCCCATTCGCTATTCGCTATTCGCTGCTCAGCAGCGTCGCCATGATCCGCTCGCGGGTGAGCGGCAGGTCGCGGATGCGCGTGCCGAGCGCGTGCGCGACCGCGTTGCCGATCGCGGCCGCGGTCGGGCCGGCGGTCGCCTCGCCGGCGCCGAGCGGCACGTCGGTCGCGCTGTCGATCAGCTCGACGGTGATCTCCGGCACCTCGGAGAAGCGCAGCACCGGATAGGTCTCCCAGTCGCGCGACGCGACGCCGGTCGTCTCCAGCCGCACCTGCTCCTTGAGCACCCAGCTCGCCGACTGGATCATGCCGCCTTCGAGCTGGTTGATGGCGCCATCCGGATTGACCGCGAGGCCGACGTCGGCCGCGCACCACATGCGGGCGAGGCGGATCGCCTCGCCGGCTTCGAGCTCGACCACGACCGCCGCATAGGCGGCGCGGTCCTTGTAGCGGGCAAAGCCGATGCCGCGGCCGCGGCCGGTGCCGGCCGGCAGGCCCGCCTGCCAGGCGGACATCTTCGCGACGCGCTCGATCACGGCCCGCGCGCGCGGATCGGAAATGATCGCGAGACGGTACTGCACCGGATCCTGGCCGGCGCGCTCGGCCAGCTCATCGATGAAGCACTCGATCGCAAACACGTTCGGCATGGCGCCGAGCCCGCGCAGCGCCGAGGTGCGGATCGGCGTCTCCGGCACCAGATGGTGGATGATGCGCTTGGCGGCAATGTCGTAGAGCGGGGCGCCGTTGCGCACCGCGCCGCCGCCGCCCGCATCCGGCACGTCGTGCGGCGCAGGCTCGGGCGGCGGGTTGGGCAGAGCCTTGGCGGCGAGAAGGTTGCCGCTGCCGGGGCGCGCGCTGTGCGTGCCGCTCCAGATTTCCGCGGTCCAGTCGGACGGGCGGCCGGCGTCATCGAGCGCGGCGCGCACCTTCACCACCATCGCGGGGCTTACCGGCTCGAAGGCGAACTCCTCCTCGCGCCGCCAGCGTACGCGGATCGGCGTGCCGGGCTTCTGCATGGCGATGATCGCCGCATCCGCCGCGACGTCGTCGGCGCCGTTGTGGCCGTAGCAGCCGGGCCCCTGCACGTGGCGCACCGAGATGTTCTTCGGGTCGAGCCCGAGCGATTGCGCGAGCGAAGCCCGCAACGGAAAGACGCCCTGCGCATGCGTCCACACCGTCAGGTGGCCGTCGCGGAACTCGGCAAACGCGCAGGACGGCGCGATCGAGGCATGCGCCAGGTAGCCGCGCGAGTAGGTCGCCTCGTAGTGACTGGCGCGCCCTGCCGCGTCCGACGGCGGGGCGCCGACGGTGCGGTCGATGGTCGGCTGCTGCAGCAACGAGGAGGCCTGCTGCTGGAGCGGATTGAGCGGCTCGACGCCGTGCCACTTGACGTGCGTCTGCGCCGCCACCGCCGCCGCCTCCACGGCGGTCTCGTCGTCGCCCACGATGGCGAGAAAGTCGCCGTGGCGGACGAATTCGATCTCTCCATGCGCGGCGCGGCGGATCGCGGCCTCGTCGATCGTGTCGATCGTTGCGCCGCGCCGCGGCTGGCGCACCGCGCGCGCGTGGCGCACGCCCGCGAGGGTCATGTCGTGAATGAAGGCGGGCGCGCCGAACACCTTGGCCGGCAGATCGAGCCGCGCGGCGCTGCGGCCGACCGTGCTGTAATTTCCCGCGGGCTTGCGCGGCGCGGCGCCGGTCGCCCTGGTGCCGAGACGAACCGATGCGGCGAGCGTCCAATAATCCTCGGCCGTGGGCGCGCCGTGGCGCAGGATGCGGCCATCCGCAATCGACAAATCCGCAATGCCGCAGCCGAGCCGCTCCGCGGCGGACTGCAGGAACAGCGCGCGCACCTCGGCGCAGGCCTGCCGCAGCGCGACGCCGCCGAACTGCATCGACTGGCTGCCGGCCGTGAAGCCTTCGTTCGGGGTGAAATCCGTGTCGCCCGACGAGATCGCGATGCGCTGCGGCGCGACGTCGAGCTCCTCGGCCGCGAATTGCATCATCGCGGTGAGCACGCCCTGGCCGATCTCGACCTTGCCGGTGCGCACCGTGATCCGTCCGGGCGCCGGAAAGGCGACCCACTGGTCGAGCGCCGGATGCTCGGCGAGGGCGCCGGTCAACGCAGGTGTGGCCGGCGCCGTCATCGCGCGGCCTCGCGCTGCATCGCCGCGGCTTTTTCGATTGCGCGCAGGATGCGGTTGTGCGAGCCGCAGCGGCAGATATTGTCGTCGAGCGCCTGCGCGATCTCGGCCCGCGACGGGTTGGCGTTGCGGTCGAGCAGCGCCTTGGCGGAAACGAGAATGCCGCTCAGGCAATAGCCGCACTGGCCGGCCTGCTCGTCGAGCAGGGCCTGCTGCAGCGGGTGCGGGCGCTCGGGCGTGCCCAATCCTTCGACCGTGGTGATCGACTTGCCGGCGACGCTCCAGATCGGCTTGGCGCAGGACTTCTGCGGCGCGCCGTCGATCAGCACCATGCAGCAGCCGCACTGCTCGAGCCCGCAGCCGAAGCGCGTGCCGACGAGGCCGAGCTCGTTGCGCAGCACCGCGAGCAGCGACGCTTCCTCGTTGGCGACCGTCACCTTGACGGCGCGGCCGTTGAGGTTGAGCTCGAATTGCGGCATCGCCCGACCAAAATCTCAGGCCAGCGTGAAGGCGTCGTGGTAGGCGCCCTGGATGCTGCCGCCCGGCACCGGACCGCCGCCCGGCACATGCACCATGTCGCCGATCACCGCGACGGTCGCACCGTGCAGGCCGTGGCGCGGCAGCTTCATCGGCGCCAGCGCCTCCCACTTGTCGGTCTTCGGATCATAGGCCTCGTTGGTGCCGAACACCCGGCCGGTCGCCTCGCCGCCGAACACGATGATGCGGTCGCGATGGTAGACGGCCGAGACGCCGCTGCGCGGCGTCGGCAGCGGCGCGCGAAAGCTCCAGCCATCGGTCTTCGGATCGTAGACGGCATTCAGGCCGGTGTTGAAATCATACGAGTCCATGCGGCCCGCGATGGCGTGGATCTTTCCGTCCACCACCGCGACGCCCATGTGGTCGCGCTGGCCGACGAACGGCTGGGTGCCGGTCGAGCCGCGCATGCCGCCGAGGATCTGGTACTTGTCGGTCGCCGGATCGTACACCTCGTGCCATTCGACCGAGCGCACGTCGCGGCCGCCGAGCAGGTGGATCTTGCCGTCGAGCACGATCGCCGAGGAGGCGCCGCGCGGCCGCAGCAGGCCGGCAATCGGCGTCCACCTGTCCTCGGTCGCGTCATAGACGAAGCATTTGGAATGCGGGCAGCGGTTCTGCTCGATGAAGCCGCCGAACGCGTAGATCTTCGAGCCGATCGTCGCCAGCGCCACGTGATTGCACGGCACCGGGAACGGCGCCTTGAGCGTCCACGTTCCGCTCTTCGGATCGAGCACCTGGTGGAAATCGCCGTCGACCCGATGCCGCGCGTAGCCCGCAACGATGTGAATCTTGCCCATGCACGCGGTCACGCCGTGCTCGCCGACCGGGATCGGCAGGCGCGGCTGCTCGACCCATTTGCCGGGGTTGGCCGCTACCGGCGCGACGCTCGTCATGTAGCGCTGGTTGTGCACGGTCGCCGGCACCTCGGTGATCTTGCGATCGAACAGTCCGGCAAAGAGCGGGTCGCTCGTCTCGGTGGTCATGGCATCTCTCCCCTCAACGGCATTCTGTCGTAGGGTGGGCAAAATCGCCGGTCGCTTCGCTGCCGCGTGGGCAAAGGTGCAGCGGCGATTTTGCCCACGCGGCGGCGATGCGCCATGCGCCTTTGCCCACCCTGCCAATCATCCGTTACGCGGCATATTGCGGAACGGCATCGCGCAGCAGCGCGCGCGTCAGCTCGACGCCTTCGCGCGCGACCTCGTAGGGCGAGCGCGCCCACAATTGCGGGTTCGGCGCCTCGTAGCTGAGATACCCGGTGTAGCCTTTCTCGGCGAGCAGGCCGAACACCTCGCGCCAGCGCACCGTGCCCTTGCCGGGCGTGAGGCGATCGGTCGGGCGCGCGACGCCGGTGACCGGATTGGGCGAGAGGTCGCTGTACTGGAAGCAGAAGATGTCCTCGCTCGGCACGTCGGCGAAGCTCGCGCCCGGCGCGCCGCTGCGCGCCAGATGATAGGCGTCGAGCAGCAGGCCGACGTTCTTCTTCGCGGCGCCGCCGACGATCTCGCGCTGGACGCCCATGTTGTTGAGCACCGGGTGCTGCGAGTTGAACTCGATCGCAAGCTTGAGGCCGAACTCAGCCGCGATGTCGCCGGCGACGCGCAGATTGGCGATCGCTTCCGGAATCGTTCCGACGAAAGGCCCTGGCGCGCTCATTAACATGGTGCAATCGAGCGCAACCGCGTTCGCGCAGGATTCGCGAAAGACGCCGAAGATGCGCTTGCTGTCCTCGCCCTTGGCGAACAGCCAGCCGTATTCGACGCCGAGCACGCCGACCTTGATGCCGCTCTTCTTCACGAGGTCGAGCACCTGCGCGTTGCTCATGCCGGCGTCGAAGCAGCGCTTGAAATCGATGCGGCGCAGCTCGACCGCGTCGTAGCCGGCGGTGCGCGCCGCATCGAGCTGGGTCGCGAGCGGCGTCGTGTCGATGGTCCACATGTGCAGGGCGAGGCGCCCGAACCGATTTGCCATCCGCTCCTCACTTGCTTAAGCGTTACGCCGCCTGGTGCAGCGGGCCGGGATAGTTGCACCACGGCGGGACTTCTGTCGAGCGCACCGCGAACCCCGAGGAGACGGTCATGACGAATGCCGTGGCGTCGCACAACATCAGCTTCATCAGCCATAGCGACCAGGGCGGCCGCGGCGACGGCGTGCAGGTCATGGTGCATCGCGGCTACGCCTATGTCGGCCACGGCTTCAGCAACGGCATCACGGTCATCGACGTGCGCGACCCGAAGAATCCGAAGACCGTGAATTTCATCGCCGCGCCGCCCAACACGCGCGCGCTGCACTTGCAGACGCACGGCGATCTGCTCGTCTGCGTCAACGCGCCGAGCATGTGGAACATGCAGATCGATCCCAAGGCCTATTTCTCGGGATCGCCGGCGGATCTCCTCAAAGGCCAGAGCTTCACGTCGGGCCTGCGCGTCTATGATATTTCACGCCCTGAAACGCCGCGCGAAATCGGCTTCATGCCGGTCGCGGGCGTCGGTCCGCATCGCATCTGGTACGTGGGCGGGCGCTACGCCTATGTGTCGATTCATTTCGCCGATTTCGCCGACCATGTGCTGGCGGTCGTCGACATGGCGGATCCGACCAAGCCGCAGGTCGTCGGCAAGTGGTGGCTGCCCGGCCTGTGGTCGGGCGGCGGCGAGACGCCGACCTGGCCGAAGGGCAAGCGCTATGCGCTGCACCACGGCCTCGTCGCCGGCAATCTTTTCTACGGCGCGTGGCGCGACGGCGGGCTCACGATCCTCGACGTGGCGGAGCCGACCAAGCCGCAGCTCGTGTGCCATCGCAACTGGGATCCGCCGTTCGGCGGCGGCACGCATTCGCCGCTGCCGCTGCCCGACCGCAACCTGCTCGTCATGGCGGACGAGGCCAACTTCGCCAATTGCAGTCTCGGCCTGCGCTACATCTGGGTGTTCGACGTGCGGGTGCCGGCCAATCCGATCAGCATCTCGACCCTGCCGATTCCGGATGAGGCGGACTATTGCAAGAAGGGCGGCAATTTCGGCCCGCACAACCTTTGGGAAAACCGGCCGGGCGGCTTGCAGAGCTCGCGCTACATTTTCGCCACGCTGCACAATGCGGGCGTGCGCGTGTGCGACATCGAGAATCCGTTTCATCCGCGCGAGGTCGCGTATTTCGTGCCGCCCGATCCGGCGCGCATGTTCGATCCGCGTCCCAACCGGCCGCAGGTGATTCAGTCGGCCGATTGCTACGTCGACCCGCAGGGCGTCATGTACCTTACCGACTCCAATGCGGGCCTCTACATCCTGCAGTTCGAGGGCGGCTGAGAGCAGCGGCGCTGGAACCCGTCGTTGCGACGCTCAGTCCCGCCGGTCGGGGCGCTTTTTTGTTACGCGTCGATTGACAGCCGGTGGGACGAAATTCCACACTGCGAATGCAGAAAAAAGAACCGCCTTTCAGCGGGCGAAATAGGGGAGGAGAACACAGTGGCCCAGACCATCGAGGGATTCGTCGGCAACGCGTTGGATGACGCGCGTATCTCGCCGCTTCATGTGAAGGTGATCGCGTTGATCGCCGGCGGATATTTCTTCGACGTCATCGACTTCACCGTGTTCGGCTCGCTCGTTCCGTTCCTGCTTCAATCCAAGTTCGCGACGGGAGCCCAAGTTGCGGCGATCGGCAGCGCTACCATTTTCGGAATGTTCCTCGGCACCGCCGGTCAGGGCGAATTCAGCGATCGGTTCGGCCGAAGATTCATCTATCAGTTCAACCTGCTCCTGTTCGGCGTGTTCACCATCCTCGGCGCTCTCTCGCCGAGCGTCACGCTGCTGATCGTCTGCCGGTTCATCGCCGGCCTCGGCCTCGGCGCCGAGCAGCCGCTCGCCTTCGCGTATGCGGGCGAATATGCGCCCAAGCGCATTCGCGGGCGCATCCTGGCGATCGTCCATTTCATCGGCGGCGCGATGGTGTGGCCGATCGGCACTGCGATCGTGCTTCTCTTCGGCAACGTCGCCGGGACGCCCGATTATGTCTGGCGCGGCGTCTGGCTGGTCGCCGGCATCGGCGCGCTGATCATCTGGGTGCTCCGCTTCGCGCTGCCGGAATCGCCGCGCTATCTGGCGACGCATGGCAGAGGCGAGGAGGCGATCAAGGTGCTCGGGCGGCTCGGCATCGCGGGTCCGACCGAGCCGCTCTCGACCGATGCGGCGAGCGACACCAAGAGCGATCCGTTCGGCGTGGTGTTCAAGCAGTTCCCGACGCGCGTCATTGCCGGCATGATCTGCTTCACGGCGTTCTTCGGCATTGCCATCGGGCTGAGCGCGTGGTTGCCGAACATCATGGCCGGCAAGGGCTTCAGCATCACGAAGTCGCTGCAATACACGCTGGTGATGAATTTCGCGGTGCCGTGCGCGAGCATCTTCATGATGTACTCGCTCGACAAGTTCGGCCGCAAGATCACGTCGGTCTGCACCTTCATCGCCGCCGGCGTGATGGCGATCGCATTCGCCAACGCGGTCACCGGAACCGAGTTGATGATTGTCGGCTTCATCATGGTCTTCTTCGTCCAGGTCGCCGGCAATTCGATGCAGATCTTCTGCTCGGAGGTCTTCCCGACGAACGCACGGGCATCCGGCTTCGGCTGGTCGTCGGGCGTCGGCCGGCTGGCGACCGCTTTCATCATGCCGACGATCCTGTGGGTGCAGAACGGCTTCGGCCTGATGACGGTGTTCGTGTGCCTCGCGATCCTGCTG
>Ga0335081_10000484_pt1 | contig 68761 bp, 65 predicted proteins | sample Lox_Sample_35_FD_206713 | JGI IMG/M metagenome (GOLD analysis project Ga0335081, IMG submission 206713) | Soil microbial communities from Loxahatchee National Wildlife Refuge, Florida, United States - Lox_Sample_3.5 | ecosystem: Environmental > Terrestrial > Soil > Wetlands | place: USA...
CAGCGTCCCACCGTCTCGCCGCTCAACCCGCATTCCTGCCGGATCACCGAAACAGGAACGCTCTCCTCAAGGAACTTCTTAACTACTTGAAGCTTGAAATCGGTTCCATAACGCTTGCTTCGCTTCGGGAACTTCCCTTTTTTACCGTTCTTCTGTATACTCTTTACGGGTTTCATGATGACACTCCTCTCATTGACCTAACATTGGAGTGTCACCCTATTTTCTCAAATCCTTGGTATCATTAACTGGTTGCTACGACAGAAAAGCAACCAAACGGAGAATCGGAAACGCCGCGTGAAACCTCCCGGCTGTCACAGATGCATCACTGTTCCACTAAGGGGGTGCCGGAGCTTTATATCATTTCGGGACCCATTTTTTTATTTTTCCTGTCACGTGAGGACAGCGAAGAAAGGCGGCACACTGCATGTTTAATGCTCTCAAGGCGAAATCTCTCCAGGTCTACCGCATGGTTGCAGGCCTGCGCACGGACGAGAACACGTTCCTGGTCATCTCGTCGGTGATTGTAGGCGTTCTCGGGGGAGCCGCAAGCATTCTGTTCCGCGCAACCCTGCAGTTCGTCCATAATGCCGTTTTCGTGCACGGCTCTCAGCTGCTCGGCATCACCCGGGGCGGATGGTACCGTGCGCTGCTTCCGTTGCTGCCGGTGGCAGGCGCGCTCCTGCTGATACCGCTTTCCCTCCTTTTCCCGGGCGAAGTCAACGGATACGGCTTTGCCAAGTTCCTCGAAGCGGTAAACATCAAGGGCGGTTTTTTGAAATTCAGGAACATCATTCTCAAGACCCTTGGGCCGGCCCTGACGATTGGCTCGGGCGGATCGGCAGGCGTTGAGGGCCCGATCGCCATCATCGGCGGCACCGTGGGGTCCGCGGTAGGACGCTTATTCAAAACGTCGGGGAACCGCACCAAACTCCTGATCGCGGCAGGTTCGGCCGCCGGAATCGCGGCAATCTTCAATGCTCCGATCGCGGGCGTCATGTTTTCGACCGAGATCGTGCTGCTGGGCGATTACGAGATCGCGTCGTTTGCTGCCATCGTCATCGCGTCGGGGATCGCCACGGTGATTTCCCGCGGGTATTATGGAGCCAACCCCGCCTTCCTTGTGCCGCAGTACGAACTGGTGAGTATCTTCGAACTTCCCCTTTACCTGGTCCTCGGCTTGGTTATCGGTTTTACGTCTGTGTTCTACGTCCGCACGTTCTATCGTTTGAAAGACGAGTTCGAAGCCTTAAAAATGCATCCCCAGATGAGGCCCGTCCTGGGCGCCTTTCTGGTGGGATGTCTCGGCATATTCCTGCCGGAGATCATGGGCAACGGCTACGAGTTCATCGAGAAAGCATTGCACGAAAACATGCTCTTCCCGATCCTCATGCTCCTTGTTTTTTTCAAGGTCATGGCCACATCGATCACGCTCGGGTCCGGAGGAGCGGGCGGTGTTTTCGCGCCGGCGCTTTTTATCGGGGCAATGACGGGTGGCAGTTTCGGGTACGTGGTGCATAGGTTGTTTCCTCACTTGACCGCGACTCCCGGCGCCTATGCGACCGTCGGTATTGGCTCGTTCCTCGCCGCCACTACCCACGCGCCACTCACCGGCATTTTCCTCCTGTTCGAAATGACGGGAAACTACAAGATCATCGTGCCGCTTATGTTCAGCTCCATCATCGGAACCTTGATCGCGAAGCGGCTGTACCATGACTCCATCGACACAGCCGAACTCACCAGGAAAGGCATCAAGCTCCACGCCGGGAAAGAACAATCTATTATGGGCCGTGTGAAGGTCGCTGATGTCATGGTCTCTGATGTTGTAACGGTCAACCCCGAGACACCTCTTTACCGGTTGATAGAAATCATGATTGAGAAGGAGCGATTCTATATTCCCGTCGTCGATTCCGCAAGTGATATGGCGGGAATCGTGTCCATTCACGATGTACGGCCTGTCCTCCTCGAGGAACGAGTCACCCATATCGTGAATGCCGGCGACATCGCAACGGTAAACGTAATCGTGCTCGCGCCCGAGGACGATTTAAACACAGCCATGGAGAAATTTTCCATGAAGGACATTGAGGAAATCCCCGTAGTGGAAAGGAGGGGCTCGAAAAAAATCATCGGAATGGTGAAGCGCAAAGACGTCATCGCCGTCTATAACAGGGAGGTCCTGAAAAGGGATAGTGAACTGCGTAAATGAGGCTGATTGTCAGAGAAATATTTGTCAACAGAGCAAAAAAAACGGAATTGCGGCCGCGAGGAAGGACTCTCAGGGAAAAAGAATTATTTTAGCAATCAACCGAGTTCCCGTATCACGTCATCGTCGGTGAGGAATTTGTACTCTCGATAGTAGGATTCAAGCGAAAAGAACGGTTCAGGATCCTGGACAAGCGCTATAATCCTCTCGATGCCTTCTTCCGCTGCAAGCATGCGGCAGGCTATGTCGGAAGCGACTGGCGTAGCAATGATTATGGAGCCTGGACGCCGTTTCTTCACAAAATTGACTGCCGCCAGCATGCTGTAGCCCGAGGCAAGGCCGTCATCGATCAGGACTACCGTCTTATTATCCAGGTTCGGGAAAGGACTTCCCCGCCGGTAGAGCTGCTCACTCCTTTTTGCTTCCTCGATGACGACGGCGGCGGCCATTTCGAGTTCCCGCTCGGACAGTTCAAGGCGGTTCATGAGCGGTCTGTTCCAGACCATGGTCCCGTCCATGGCGACGACACCGTAGCTCGCTTCGGGGTTCCAGGGAATAGGAATTTTCATCAGGGGAATAACGTCGAAGGGGCAGCCGATGCCTTTTGCCACCGCCCCGCCTACTGCAACCCCGTCTCGGGGGATTGCGAGGACAATGGTATTCTTCCGCCCCAAGGCCTGCAACTCCCGGGCAAGTTTTTCTCCTGCTTGCCTGCGGTTTTGAAAAATCATGGGATAGCACCTACCCCGGCTTTCTTGAGGCCGGGACTGCTCGGATATTATAACACTCTTGCAGTTCAGTTTCACCTGATACAAATAATTATTTATTTCAGCGTAGCATGGTATAATGCTTCCCGTTGGCGTCATTGACAATGCATATGGTGTGGGAGAGCACTGGAATGAGCAAGAAAAACGAAAGAGATTTTAACGGGGAGGCGGCGCAACAGGACGCGAACCCGGGGGGGCCGGTCAAATTCGCAAACGAAATTGCCCAAGTTCTTCATATAGGGACAAAAACATTGTCACTGACCATACTTTAAAAATTCGAAAATGATAACGTCATATGTTAAAATTTTTGAGGAGATTTTCTCTGTGAACCCGGCGAACACGTGGAGAAATCTTGTCCGGATAGTCTGGGTTACCCGACAGAACGTTGGCCGAAGCCTGCGGTGACCGGACGTACGGTCCCGTCAGATAAGAAATGATGCTTGAACCGATTATATCGCAATTCACCGTCCCCGGAACGATTATAAAGGCCGAACGTTTTGGCGACGGGCTGATCAATGACACGTATCTCTGCCAGTTGCTGAATGGCAAAACGACGCTCAAGTACATACTCCAGCGCATCAACACCGCTGTGTTCAAACATCCCGAACAGGTTATGGAAAATGTGGAGGTCGTGACCTCGCACATCTCGGGCCGGCTCAGGGTGAAGGGCATCCATGACCCCTCAAGCGTCACCCCTGTGCTCGTCCCAACGCGAAAAGGCAAGTCTTTCCTTCTTGACGATGCAGGGGCGTACTGGAGGATGTTTCATTTTATCGAATCGGGCCTGGTATTCGACCGGATCGAGAGCGCGGAGCGTGCCTACGAGATCGGTCGGGGGCTCGGCGCCTTCCAGTCGCTTCTCGCCGATCTATCACCGGCAAAACTGCATGACACGCTGCCAGGGTTTCATGTTACGCCGAAGTACCTCGCTGACTATGATGAAGCGCTGGCAGCAGACGTGAAAAAACGCGCTCACCAGGTTACTGACGAGCAGAAGTTCGTGCATGCCAGAAGGTCCCTTGCGCCTATTCTGACGGACCTCATTGCAGCCAGAGCGCTTCCGCTGCGGGTGGTCCACAACGACCCAAAAGTGAACAATGTCATGATCCACGCCGCAACTGGCAAGGCGCTGTGCATGCTCGACCTGGACACGGTAAAACCCGGCATCGTGCACTTTGATTTCGGCGATTGCGTCCGGTCAGCGGCAAACCCGAGCGGCGAGAATGCCCCGGACCTTGATTCGGTCCGATTCGATCTCTCGCTGTATGCTGCGGTGAGGCGTGGCTACCTTCGAGAAGCGGGGGCATTCCTCACGCTAAAGGAGCTCGCTCTACTACCGAAGGCCGTCGAGGTGCTCACCTTCGAACTGGGCATCAGATTCCTAGCCGATTATCTCCGGGGCGACACCTATTTTAAAATCAACTATCCATCTCATAATCTTCACCGCGCCCGGGTGCAGTTCAAACTGCTCCAAAGCATCGAGTCAATGGACCTTCACCGTGTGCCATAATGCGTATAATAGTTTGACCCGAATCCATGTGGAGGAAGGGGAAATAGCTAAGTATCCAGAATGATCGCGTTATTGGTCACATTTGTCAGGTTTTTTTAGGCACGGAAATCCTCCGCGTCTCGAGAGGATCCGGAGGCCGCACACGGTCGGAAAGGCGGGTTCGAGAGGAGCAGGGACATTGTCATCCCTGCCCTTCAATTTCCCCGGCGCCAGGGCCCTAAACCAAAAGACTGCCCGCAGAAGCATAAAGCAGGGGCACTACCGGCCATAATAGGAGATGAGCGACGATTTCGCGATTATGTGCTGGTTGATCGTATAACCAACGAGCGGCGCACTAGCCTTCTCGTCAAGGTCAAGCTTCGGGACATCGAGGGCATAGAGTGTGAAAATATAGCGGTGCGGCTTGTCGCCCACGGGTGGGCAGGGACCGCCGAAACCCGGTTTACCAAAGTCCGTCATGCTCTGGACACTGCCCTTGGGAGCGATATTTTTCTGAGGATTTCCTGCATCGGCCTTGAGTTCGGTTGCGTCTGCGGGGATGTTGAAGATGACCCAATGCCACCATCCGCTCCCGGTCGGCGCATCGGGATCATACACAGTGAGAGCGAAGCTTTTTGTATTCGTCGGCGTATCAACCCATTTCAGGGAGGGCGAGATATTCTTGCCAGTACACCCGAATCCCGAGAATACTTGATCCATGGTAAGCTGACCGCCCATCTGGTCGCTCTTCAGCGTAAAGTCCCCTGCATAAGCAGTCTTGACGAACATCAATCCTAAAAGAACAAAACCGAGCAGCATCTTTTTCATTACAAGCCTCCTTTCATGATTGAATTTCCCTTCTATAAATGTACCATAATTATTCGGTCCTTCACCGCCATTCCCGAGAATGATGAGAATTTTTTCAATAGATTACCGGAGCTTAGCTTAATATCGGCACAAGATTTTGGACTGTCGATCATCGTAAACGGAAATGCGTTTTTGGGGTTCGCGTTGGTCTTCCGAGCTGCCGCGCTTTGTGACTAAGTCACAGACTTCCTCTTTCCCTATCTGGTATAGTTGCAACTGTAAACGGCGAGCGATCGGACGCCGCCAATTTCAAGGAATCTAGGGAGGATGGTATAGTATGCGGAAGAATATTGGTTCTTGGGAAAGAACGATTAGGGTAATGGCCGGCCTGTTCATTCTTACTTTTGCCTATTTGGGGCCGAAAACCCCCTGGGCCTATCTTGGGGTCATCCCGCTCGCTACGGGGATTATCGGCTGGTGCCCGCCTTATGCCCTGCTCGGTATCAAGACCTGCCGGAAATGTGAGTAATTTCACTCTGCTCGGCACCTCATGAGGGAAACAACAAAACAGCCTCCGCTCGGGATCACTTCTTGATGTTTGACAAACTTGTCAATCTCAGAGAAGTGATCCACATTTCTTTATTACGGTTAAAATAATCGGCATTCCATCCTCCTCTTTTGCTTCTTTTAGAAACGTAAAATCCTGTTTCTCCGCTCTCCGTATAATGCTATAATCCCGCCATGAAATTCATCGCCGACTTCCACGTTCACTCCCACTACTCCCGCGCAACGAGCAAAGACATGTGTCCCGAAGGCATCTGGAAGTGGGCGCAGCTCAAGGGCGTCCGGGTAATCGGTACCGGTGACTTCACTCATCCAACGTGGCTCAAGGAACTTGACGAAAAACTCGAACCCGGCGGAGACGGTTTATTCGCGCTGAGGAAAGAACAGCAGACCGACGATGTGCCTGCGTCCTGCTTGACCGATGTCCGGTTCATCCTCTCGGCGGAGATCAGCTGCATCTACAGCAAGAACGGGAAGACACGCAAGATCCATTCCGTCATTCTTGCGCCTGATTTTACGGACGCCGCGCGGATCAATCTTGCGCTGTCAAAGATCGGGAACCTGCACTCCGATGGCAGGCCGATCCTCGGGCTCGATGTAAAGGAGCTTCTGAAGATCACCCTCGACGCGTCGCCGGAGGCAATGCTCATTCCCGCTCATGCCTGGACGCCGCATTTCTCCGTGTTTGGCGCCGCCTCGGGTTTTGATGCCATGGAAGAATGTTTTGAAGAACTCACACCGCACATCCACGCCATCGAGACCGGCCTTTCGTCCGATCCGCTCATGAACTGGAGGCTTTCCGCCCTCGACAGGCTCACGCTGGTCTCGAATTCAGACGCCCATTCCGCGGCAAAGATCGGGCGCGAGGCGAATATCCTCGATACGGACATCTCCTATCCCTCGATCATCGAAGCGATCAAGACGAGAAAGGGGTTTTTGGGCACCCTTGAATTTTTTCCTGAAGAAGGGAAGTATCACTATGACGGTCACCGCGACTGCGGAGTCAGCATGACGCCAAAGGAAACGGTCGACCATGGTTATCTCTGCCCGGTGTGCAAAAGAAAAGTGACCGTTGGCGTGATGCACCGCATGGAGAAACTCGCGGACCGGGACCACGGTTTCAGGCTCGAGGGGGCGCCTTCCTTTTCGTCGATCATTCCGCTGCCAGAAATCATTGCAGAGGGTCTGAGATGCGGGGTGAACACGAAAAAAGTGGAGTCCCTGTATTTTCCCCTCCTCGAAAAACTGGGCAGTGAATTCACTATTCTCCTTGACTCCCCGCTCGATGACATCGAACGGGCAAGTACTCCCCTTATCCGGGAAGCCGTCATGCGCATGCGTGCGGGGAACGTGCACATTGCACCGGGGTACGATGGAGAATTCGGCAAGATCAGTATTTTCGGGGATGTGGAGAGAAAAGAGATCAAGGGACAACTGAAGCTCCTGTAAACCAGAGTCTGCTGGGACGGCAGTGGCAGAAAAACACGTGCGGTTCTGATGCTCAGTGTTGCTCGTATTGGCGCGATTTTCACGATCATATTCTTCCGGAGGGAAAATGAGGTGGTTGTCTACAATAAAAACCACGCCTGGCATGTCGAGATCGATACTCCGGACAGCGCCGAAATCCTCCTTCCCGGCAGCAGGCGAGAAGAAGTCAGAAACAACGTGAACAAGCTGATCCATACCCTGAACAAGTCAAAGGAAGATGACGAAGCGGGCCGTACGGAGGGTGACGACGTGGGCGGCGAAGTGCCGGAGATCAGCCTGCTGAAGGTCGAGTAGCGGGCGGCGAGAATCGAAATAAAAAACGATCGGTACCTGGGAGGAAGTATCGGTTCTTCGGGCGCGCAGGATTATCTTGCCTTGTGTTCTTATACGCACGGAAAACCTGGGCGCAAGGCTGTCGATTATATCTTTGCTGCGGGTGAATATGCCATGCCAGCGGACGATCGGAGAAGATGCCCCGGCTTCAAAATCATGAATGAGGACGGCGCCAGACACTGATGGACCCACGAGAAACCCGGATTTTCGACGGTCTGAATGAAGCCCAGAAAGCGGCGGTCACAACAACGGCCGGTCCGGTTCTCGTCGTTGCCGGTCCGGGAACCGGCAAGACGCTCACCATGGTGCGCCGGATTGCCTATCTCGTTCAACAGGGCGTGCCTCCGGAGAGCATCCTTGCCGTGACCTTCACGAACAGGGCCGCGCGCGAGATGAAGGAGCGGACGGCAGCATTGCTCGGCCAAAGCGCCGGTGCTGTGCTAATCGGGACTTTTCACGTCTTGGGCCTGCTGATCATTCAGGACAACCGGCCCGATGATTTCAGCATCTGCGACAGGGACGAGCAGATCGAACTGCTGAAGCCGCTCGTGGGCGGCTCGGCCAGAAGAGCCCGGCAGGCGGCGGGGTGCATTTCGAGGATCAAAAACTATCTGGAGCCCGATAATCCCCCTTCCTCGTCCGTGTCGGAAGGGGGGCGAGACGGAGTTGATGATGATCAGAGAGAACTCTATGACGCATATCAAGCCGCACTTCGAGAGCGGAACGCCTTTGACTTTGACGACCTGATCCTGACACCTCTCGAGATTCTTGCGGACAACCGAATTGCACAGTCCTATCGCGACCGATACGGCTTCCTCATCGTTGATGAGTATCAGGACATCAACCCAGCCCAGTACCGGCTCCTTCGGCTTATCACGAACGCCAGGCACAACATCTGCGCAGTGGGTGATCCCGACCAGGCAATCTATGCTTTTCGCGGCGCGGACATCGGGAACTTTCTCAATTTTGAAAGAGATTTTCCCGATACCGTGAGGATCACCCTTTCTGAAAACTTCCGCTCTACCGGAACCATCCTTCAGGCATCGAATGCGCTGATCAGGAACAATGTAAAACGCATCGACAAGACGCTCTTCACCGCACGGGAGCAGGGTTCGAAGGTTGTCGTCGTAGATGCGCCGGATGAGCGGGCCGAGGGTGAGTTCATCATCCGCGAGATCGAAGTGCGCATGGGCGGAACGAGCCATTTTCAAATGAGACAGAACACATCGGCGCGGGATTACACGGGGAGTTCATTCCGTTTTTCGGATTTTGCCGTTATTTACCGGACCAATGCTCAGGCAAAAGCGCTGGAAGAGGTCTTCTCAGCATCGGGCATTCCCTATCAGGTGTTGGGAGGCAGGAGCGGAACGAAAATCGCGGAAATCGAGGAGACCATCGCCTATCTTCACTTAGTCATTCATGCCGGAGAGGCCGGGGGTCCACGTGAAGCTTCCAGGCGGGAAGCAAAGCTCCTGAGTCCGGCTGATTTTTTTGATCCCCGGGCTGACACGGTGGTGCTCATGACCATGCACATGGCAAAGGGACTGGAGTTCCCCGTCGTCTTCCTAACCGGTGTCGACGAAGGACTCTTGCCCTGTACTATTATAAGGGAAGATGTGGACAGGGAGGAGGAACGGCGGCTTTTCTACGTGGGCATGACGCGCGCGAAAAACGATCTCTTTCTCATCCATGCGCGGAGCCGTTTTTTGTACGGACAGCGGCTTGCTCCGATACCGTCTCCGTATCTCGGAGCATTTCCTGAAAGTCTTGTTCACAAAACGGTCATTGCCGACAGGACAAGGAAGCAAAAGGAGAAGGACCGGCAGATGGGGTTGTTTTAAGGAATCCATCCACCTATGCCTTGCGCAGCGTCGTAGGGTTCGCACGGTAACAGGATTTGTGTCAAGGCCTGGTTCTTTTATTCCATGCCGAGATTTATCGGATTCCACAACGATGAACTGCCTGATGGATGTAGACCGTTTTTTTTCGCCGCCGGTTCTCGGAGCTTAGATTTATGTCCTCTCATGCCACTTCCCCCTTTACGTTGCCCATTCCCTTGTGCTAATATACCTTCCTGTGAATCCGATTCTGCCCACGATCATTCCCCGATCTGAACACACCATTTCCCGCAAGTGGATCAGTCGCAACGCAGTCCATGTTCTCTATCGCCTCAGGGAACAAGGCTATGACGCCTATCTCGTAGGAGGCGGTGTGCGCGATCTCCTGCTCGGAAGGGAACCCAAGGACTTCGATATCGCAACAGACGCCAGGCCGAACGAAGTCAAAAAGGTTTTTCGCAACTGCAGGCTGATCGGGCGGCGATTTCGTCTTGCCCACGTCCATTTTGCCAATGAAATTATAGAAGTTGCCACGTTTCGATCATCAATAGCCGAGGAACCGGAACCCGCGGCATCGGCTCTTGACCAGTTCTCGCTGCCCGGTTTTGAAGCGGCGTCAGTGCCGGGGGTTCCTGTTGCTCCGGGGTTGGCGGCGCTGGAAGGTGTGGCGCCGGTCAACGGCGGGGCTCCTTCGGCAACCGGCAATGTCACAAAACCGAAGCCTCCGCGCATGCTTAAAACCGAAGGCGGTATGATACTCCGCGATAATGTTTTCGGCACACCGGAAGAAGATGCCCTTCGGCGGGACTTTACGGTGAACGCACTGTTCTACAATATCGCTGACTTCTCTGTCATCGATTATGTGAACGGAATGGAAGACCTCCGCAAAGGGATGATCCGCCTCATCGGTGACCCCGCGACACGCTTCACCGAAGACCCCGTGCGCATGGTGCGCGCAGTTCGCTTTGCCGCCATGCTCGGGTTCGAGATTGAGGAAAATACGTATCGTGCCTTGCTGGAGCTGAAGGACAAGGTTGCTCTTGCCTCGCCCGCCCGCATGTATGAGGAAATCCTGAAGCTATTTTTGCTCGGGGAAGGAGAGAAGACCTACCAGCTGCTTAGAAAGACGGGACTGTTCAGTGAAATTTTCCCGCGTCTTAACGAGTGGGTGGATTCGGAGACCGATGGATTTCCTCACACCAGGATCGGGCGGGCCTTTGAGTGGGTCGACACCTGCGTGCAGTCCGGCCGGCCAGTGCAGCCTTATATGCTGTTTGCCCTGCTGTTCGGACAGTACATCGAGGAAAAGGCGGGGCTACTAAGGGCCGGCGGGGCAAACCCGGTGGAGGCCGCGACAAAGGCGGTTGCGGAGACTCTGGCGGAAGAAGCGCAGCGGGTGATGATTCCCAAAAAAATAGGGTTGTTAATGCGGGATATCTACTGGAACCAGCAACGGTTTGAGAAGCGCGAAGGCAAACACCCGCGGTTTTTCTTGCGCCGGCCGGGTTTCAGCGACGCCTACGAGTATCTCCGGTTCACCAGCGAGGTCACGGGCGAACGAAAAGAGCTTCGGGCGTGGTGGAAGGATTTCATCAAGGCCAATCCCCTCGCGCCGGCTGAGCAAAAGAAAATTCAGGATACCCGCGTGAAGCATGCGCGACCTCACCGCGGACGACGGAGAAGAAGGGGCGGAAAAAACAAGCCTCCGGCGCCGAATGCGAAGGTCTGATAAGGTACTTTAGCCCCAGTGGTCTGGAGGAAGAGGCGTTTCCTCATGGTTAAATTCTGAGATCATTACGTAATTCTTTATGCCCCGACTCCCGCGTTTTTTCATATCCCCTGATCAGATCAGCGGTGCGATCATCAGAGTCGCCGACGAGGACGTTCGTCATATTGTGAATGTCCTGCGCATGAAGACCGGCGACGAACTGCTCCTGTGCGATGGGGAGGGGACCGAGTATAGAACAAGAATAGCCGTGCTCAATAAGACGGAAGTCAAGACGGAAATTGTGGCACAAACAAAGAATGAACTCCGTCATCCCCGCATCACGCTTGGCCAAGGACTCCCGAAATCCGATAAAATGGATTTCATTGTGCAGAAAGCCACAGAACTCGGCGTAGCAGCTGTTGTCCCGCTCATGACGGAACGGACGATCATGAAAGTGAAGGACGAAGAGAAACGGCTGGCGCGGTGGCGGAAGATCGCACGGGAAGCCGCCATGCAGAGCAACCGTTCGGACATCCCGCTTATCGGCCCCGTTGTATCGTTCCGCGATTTCATCGCAGCCAAAGCCCCCGGCTCCAGGACCCTCTCTCTTTTGCCCTGGGAAGAAGGGACTGAGCTTATCAAAAATGTTTTAAGACAAAATTCCGGCGTTGGGGACATCATGGTCCTCATTGGTCCGGAAGGCGGCTTCTCCATCGCAGAGGCGGACGCGGCCAAAACCCATGGTTTTCATGCCGTAAGCCTCGGCCCAACCATCCTTCGTACGGAAACAGCCGCCGTGGCGGCATTGAGCATGATCGGGTATGAATTTTTTTAGCGGTTTTGCGGTTTTACTGCCCCTTTCTTCAGACCACATAGAGTCCTCTCCTTGCACAGGACGAGGCCTCCGGCGACAAATAGCCGGGGAACGGGCAGCGGGTATTTTTCTTGACACAAAAACAGCGGAGATGTTAATATCAACATTGCGTTGAAAGGCGGGTTTTTCATGAAGTTGGCGATCGGCTGCGACCATGGCGGTTTTGAACTGAAGGAAGAAGTGCTCAAATTCATCAAGACCATTGCGAACATCCAGGTTTCCGATTTCGGACCCGCGAACCGGGATTCCGTCGATTACCCGGATTTTGGCGCAAAAGTCTCGGCAGCCGTCGCGAACGGCACGGTGGACCGCGGCATCCTAATTTGCGGGACGGGCATTGGCATGTCCATCGTGGCCAATCGGTATCCGAAGGTTCGCGCCGCGCTCTGCCATGATCATTTCACTGCGCAGATGAGCCGGGAACACAACGACGCCAACATCCTGGTCATGGGTGAGCGGGTGATCGGGAAGGGCGTCGCCCTTGAGATCGTGAAAACCTGGCTCGAAACTGAATTTGCCGGTGGCCGGCACCAAAAGCGGCTCGACAAGATACTGGCTATCGAACAATCAATCAAACTGTAGAAAGGCACAGGGAACTACGGGAGCTTCACCCACACGGTTTTTCATTGCACCGACAAAGGTGCGGGGCTTGGTCTACCGGCCTGAGAGCGTGTCCGTGCATGCAGGCGAGCGGCACTCGCATTCATTCGTGGTGGCAGGTCTTCACAGGGTCAAAAGGACAACCGCATGTCAGAACTAAAACAGATAGATCCCGAAGTGTACAATGCGATCAAAGGAGAAGAGGAGCGCGAACTGAGCAAGATCGTCCTCATCGCGTCGGAGAATTACGTTAGCCCGGCCGTACTCGAGGCGCAGGGTTCGGTATTCACGAACAAGTACGCGGAAGGGTATCCAAACCGGCGCTACTACGGTGGGTGTGAGTTCGCCGACCAGGTGGAGGCGCTGGCGATTGATCGGGCGAAACAGATCTTCGGCGCTGAACACGTAAACGTGCAGCCCCATTCCGGCTCGTCGGCGAACATGGCGGTCTATTTCAGTGTGCTCAAGCCCGGGGATACGATCTTGGGCATGGGCCTGCCCCATGGGGGGCATCTGACCCACGGGGCCAGCGTGAACTTCTCGGGCACGCTCTATAAGTCATTTTTCTACGGCGTGGACAGGAAAACCGAACTGCTCGACTACGACGAGGTGGAGCGGTTGGCGGTGGAGCACAAACCAAAGATGATCGTGTGCGGCTACAGCGCCTATTCCCGCATCCTCGACTTCGCGCGGTTCCGCAAGATCGCGGACAAGGTGGGGGCCTATTTGATGGCCGATATTGCTCACATCGCCGGCCTGGTGGCGGCGGGAGAACACCCGAGCCCGGTGCCGTACGCGGACTTCGTGACCACAACCACCCACAAGACCCTCCGCGGCCCGCGCGGCGGCATGATCATGTGCAGGGAACTATTCGCAAAGGCGGTGGACAAGATCATTTTCCCGGGCATCCAGGGCGGACCGCTTGTCCATGTTATTGCGGCCAAAGCGGTTTCCTTCAAAGAAGCGCTCATGCCGGGCTTCAGCGAGTACCAGCAGCAGGTGAAAAAGAACGCAAAAGCGCTTGCGCAACGTCTGAGCGAGGACGGTCTCCGCATCGTCTCGGGCGGGACCGAGAACCACCTCATGCTCGTGGATCTGACGCCAAAGAATATTACGGGCAAAGATGCCGAAACGGCGCTTGACGCCGCCGGGATCACCTGCAACAAGAACAGCATACCCTACGACCAGAAACCGCCGGTAACGACGAGCGGTATCCGCCTCGGAACGCCCATCGTGACCACGCGTGGAATGCGCGAACCGGAGATGAAAATCATCGGCGATCTAATTTGCGAGACGCTGGCTAACGGCCATTCTCCGGATAAACTTGCCGCGATCAAGGAGCGCACCAAAGCGTTCTGCGCCCGGTTTCCGATGTTCGCAATGGAAAAAGCGGAAGTGTAAGGATCGGGGAAAACACGGGAGCTTCGTGCACACGGGTCTTTGCCGTGTGGTTTTAGACAGCGCAGTGATGACAAGGCCTTTGGCGCGTACGGCAACACAGCGCGGTCTTACCACTGCGTCGGAATTCTTATTTTTACCAGGGTTCATCCGTCGTTCTCGGTTTCAAGGTGCATTATGACCAACCAGCATACGCGCCCTTCATGGGACGAATATTTCATGGAAATCGCACACTTGGTTAAGAAGCGGGCCACCTGCCTTCGCCGCCAGGTCGGTGCCGTGATTGTGAAGGATAAAAACGTCCTCGCCACCGGCTATAACGGCACGCCGTCGGGTATTGAGCATTGTCTCGATCGCGGATGCCTCCGCGAACAGCTGGGAATCCCTTCGGGGGAACGGCACGAAATCTGCCGAGGTCTCCATGCGGAGCAGAACGCGATCATTCAGGCTGCCAAGCATGGAACGAATATTGACGGGGCGACGCTCTATTGCACGAATCAGCCCTGCGGCATCTGCGCCAAGATGATCATCAACGCGGGCGTGAAACACATCATATTCCAAGACGGCTATCCTGACGCCTTGGCAGCGGAGATGCTGAAGGAATCGGGTATCAAGGTAACACAGTATAAGAAGTGACTAATGAACTATGCTCCCCGACCGATAGTGGCCGCGGATTACCGTTTATGGCCGATTGTCCCGCGTGTTGCTAACTCTGAACGCTGAACGTTGCACTGTGGTCCTATGCGCTGTCCTTATTGCACAAGCCTCGACAACAAGGTCGTAGACTCCCGGATGGGCAAGGAAGGCGAGTCCATCCGCCGGAGGCGCGAGTGCCTCAAGTGCGAAGGACGGTTCACGACCTATGAGCGCGTCGAGGAAGTGCTGCCGCTGGTCATCAAGAAGGATGGACGGCGCGAGCCCTTCGACCGGCTGAAGATTCTGAACGGACTCAAAAAAGCCTGTGAAAAACGTCCCATCAGTCTGGAAATGCTCGAAAAGACCGTCGAGGAAATCGAAAAGGACCTCCAGGAGAAGGGACTCAAGGAAATACCGAGTACGGTCATCGGTGAGGAAGTAATGGACCGGCTACATAAGCTGGACGAGGTCGCCTATGTCCGGTTCGCCTCGGTCTACCGCTCCTTCAAGGACATCAACGAATTCATGACCGAGCTCAAAGACATTCTAGGCAACAAGGAAATAAAGTCGCCATAACCAGGGCCCTCGGTGAGTGATCTCACTCGTTGGCCGATGGATAAACAGTGTTCTTGACGATCACCGTTTTTTGACCTAACTTGACCCTAGCCCATTGACCCGCGTGATCCATCCCCATGCCAGACCAAGTTGCTGATATAGCCGTCGGCGTTTCCGTTCATAAAACGTTCCATTATCGCATCCCCGAGGAATTGCAGGGGCAGCTCGTAGAGGGCTCGCGCGTGCTGGTGCCATTCGGGAGCCGGCGCATAGCAGGGACGGTCGTCGGCTTCCCGGAACAGACAGGGATCTCCGGGCTTAAATCGGTTATCGAAGTTATCGACCAGCCGCTGGCGCCCGACCTGGTCCGCCTCGCGCGATGGATGTCTGACTACTATCTGTTCCCGCTTGGCAAGACCCTCGATACCATCGTGCCGAAGGCCTTGTCCAGGGCAAAACAAAAGCGAAGGAAATTCCTGCAGCTGGCTTTGGGCGATCATGACGTGAAACTACTGCGGGGACCGAAGCAGGCGGAGCTTCTGCTGCTCTTATGCGATCGCGAAGTAGTTGGTATGGAGGATCTGAAGGGATTTTCCGCCAGTACCATCAAAGCCCTGTGCGCGGCGGGGATCGCGGAGATCATCGAAAAGGATGCAGGCAGGGACATCGAAAAAAAGGAACCGTTCGTCCCGAGCGTGCCACCTGACCTCATGCCCGAGCAGGCCGATGCCGTCCGGCGCATCGGTGAACAGGTAGAGGCGCAGACCTTCGGCGTTTACCTGTTGCACGGCGTGACGGGGAGCGGAAAGACTGAAGTCTATTTGCATTCCATCAGCGGGCTTGCAGCCACCGGGAAGGGTGCCATCGTTCTGGTGCCCGAAATAGCGCTCACGCCGCAGCTGCTCGGCAGATTCAGAAAACGCTTCGGCAGCCGCGTGGCGGTGCTGCACAGCGGGCTGACGGACCGCGAACGGGCTGATGAGTACCGCCGGATTCAGTCAGGTGGTGTGGATGTGGCAATCGGCGCGCGATCTGCGGTCTTCGCTCCCTTTGCGAACATAGGCCTCATTATTGTGGATGAGGAACACGAAAACTCCTATAAACAGGACGAAGGGCTTCGTTACCATGCGCGGGATGTGGCGATCATGCGGGCAAAGTTCCAGAACGCTGTTGCCCTGCTCGGTTCGGCCACGCCGTCACTCGAGAGTTACTACAACGCAAAATCGGGGAAGTATCGCTATCTGCGCCTTGCGAACCGCGTGGACCACCGCCCCATGCCCGAGGTGCTGATTGCCGACGTCAAGACTCTTCCGAAGCACAACCCCTATTCCCCTCGACTAATAGACGGCATACGGCTGAGGCTTGAGAAGGGCGAGCAAACGCTCCTGCTGCTGAACCGGCGGGGCTTCTCGTCGGTGCTCATCTGCGGTTCCTGTGGCGTTGCCATGAAGTGCCCGAGCTGCAGTGTGTCTCTCACTTTTCATAAGACAGAACAAAAGCTCAAGTGCCACTACTGCGGGTTTCTTATGCCGCCACCGTCCACCTGCCCTTTGTGCTCCGGCATCGAACTCAGGCTACTCGGTTACGGCACTCAGAAGATTGAAGAGGAACTGCAAGCGCTTTTCCCCGGCGCGCGGCTGAAACGCATGGACAGCGACTCGGTCAGAGGGCGAGATGCCTATGAAAAGCTTTTGCAGGAGGTGGATCGCCGCGAGGTGGACATTCTGCTCGGCACTCAGATGATCGCAAAAGGTCATGATTTCCCGGCCGTGACGTTGGTCGGTGTGGTGGATGCCGATGTGGGGCTCAACCTGCCGGACTTCCGGTCCTCGGAAAAAACCTTCCAGCTCATTACCCAGGCTGCGGGCAGGGCGGGCAGGGGTAATATTGCGGGAGAAGTGGTAATCCAGACCATGAACGCGAACCATTACTCGATCCGGCACAGCACGACTCATGATTATGATGGGTTTTATAATGAAGAGATCATATATCGTACCCAACTAGGCTACCCCCCCATTGGACGCATGGTCAAGATCGAAATCAGGTGTCCTGATGCGAAGCTGGCCGAGGAGGCTGCCCGTATGGCCCAGAACCGTATTCGCAGCCTGATACGCGGAAAAGACCCGGCATTGCTTGGACCTGCGGCCGCGCCCGTCGCCCGGGTTCGCGGCCAATACCGGTTCCAGCTGATTTTGCTTTCGACCAGAAGGGAAACGATCAGGACGCTTGCCGTTGAGGGAAGAAACGTCATCGACGAGAAATACGGGAGAAAGTGCAAAGTAATTGTTGATGTCGATCCGGTAAATTTAATGTAAAAGCTCTTTATGCCTGTCCAACATGCGGAACGCTGAACTGTTTTAAGTTCTACATTCCGGTTCAGCACTCTAAACCCTGACTTTTATCACTGAGCTATTGCCTGAAGCCTTCCCGCCTCTCTGTTCCGTACAAAGGTGTTGCAGTTTACCGGTTTTTCGTTACAATAGAGTACGGAATCGCACCCATGGATAACAAAAAGACTGATACCACGGTTACGACCAACCGCAAGGCCCACCACGATTACTTCATCGAGGAGACCCTCGAGGCGGGAATCGTGCTGAAGGGCACGGAGGTGAAATCCCTCCGCCTGGGGCTCGCCAACCTGACGGACAGCTATGCCATCGTGAAGAATAATGAGATTTTTCTGCTGAACGCGAACATAAGCCCCTATCCCTACGGAAACATCATGAACCATGATCCGCTTCGGACGCGCAAGCTCCTCATTCATGCCGTGGAGATCCGGAAGCTCATCGGCAAGATGACCCAGAAAGGCTTCACGCTCATCCCGCTCAAGATTTATTTTGTCCGCGGCAAGGCCAAGGTGCTGATCGGACTCGCCAAGGGCAAGAAGTCCTTCGATAAGCGTGATACGATTAAGGAAAAAGAATCAAGGCGGGAAGTGGAACGCGTGGTAAAAGAGAGAAACCGCTGATCCTGCCGATGAATCTCTCCCCTCATTCTGCTAAAATTAAACTATATACATTATGCACGCAGCATGCTTTGAACGCGCGGCCGGCATCGCGTGCCGGCTGGAGCGAATGTTCGCGGACACGGAAGCTGTATCTTTGGTTTGATGACAGCTGTGTCAGGGGAGGGTGCTATGAAGAGATTTACCATTGTTTTAGCCGGCGCCGTGGTGCTTGTTCTGCTCATCGGCCAGGTGACAGCTCATGCAAAAATAATTGCAAAAACCGTTGAGTATAACGCTGCCGGTTCGGTCATGAAAGGCTACCTTGCTTACGACAGCAGCATGAAAAGCAAAGGACCCGGCATTCTCGTGGTGGACGAATGGTGGGGCCTGACCGACAACGGACGGAGGCGGGCGCGGATGCTGGCCGAACTCGGGTATACAGCCCTTGTCGCCGATATGTACGGTGAAGGAAAGCAGGCTGGCAACCCCACGGAGGCGGCGGCCATGTCGTCGGAAGTCATGAACAACTTTGGTGTAGCACGAGCCCGGTTCTCGGCTGCCGAGGATTTGCTCAAGAAGCAGCCGACCGTCGATGACGCTAGAATTGCGGCGATCGGATTTTGTTTCGGCGGAGGCGTCATTCTGAACGTGGCCCGCCAAGGAACGGATCTGAAGGGAGTGGTAAGTTTTCATGGCAGCCTGGGGGCGGTCGAACCGGCTGGTCCCGCGGGGATCAAGACGAAGATTCTCGTCCTGCAGGGAGGCGCCGACAAATTCGTTACGCCAGATAAGGTTGAAGAGTTTAAAAAGGAGATGAATGCCGCCGGTGCCGATTATCGGGTGATTGTTTATCCCGGCGCCACGCACGCTTTTACAAACCCGCGCGCAACCGCTCTCGGGAAAAAATTTAACCTCCCGATCGCGTACAACGAAAAGGCCGACAAAGAGTCGTGGCAGGCGATGAAGACCTTTTTTGGCGAAATATTGAAGTAATGTCCGTCTTGTTGCGGTCATGACTCAAGCCTTCCGGGAAGGGGGGAAGATTTTTCCGCCAGAGGAGGAAGGCGACAAGCGAATCGAAAGTTCATGGCTTTCAAACACGGCGCAAACTTCTTATCACGGGCCCGGTTCATCAAGAGGCTCGGATCATCGGGGTTGGGTAATCGACTTGACAAAATTCCAAGCAGTCAATATACTGGCACGAAAAGAACGTTGGAAACATGATCTAGCCGACGCAGCTACTCGGCATCGAAAAACATGAAGATTATCAATGCAGCCCTGTTCGGCGATCTTTTAGCAAAAGCCAGTTCTTCGGTCCGAAGACGGTCGAATTTCAACATCCATATATCTAATCAGGACAGGATTCAGCGCTATCTTGTCGGGGCGAAAATTGATTCCTATTTCAGGCCGCACCGGCACAGATCAAGATTTGAACTGGCCGTCGTTCTCCGCGGCAAATTCGATCTTCTTTTATTCGATGATCAGGCGGTGGTTACGGCAAGGATTTCTCTGGGGCCGGACTTGGAGAACAGCGGTTTTGAAATGCCCCCTGATGTCTGGCATACGTGGATCCCGATGGTTGATGATTCGATTTTCCTCGAAGTAAAGGAAGGCCCCTATGATCCCCACTCAGCTGCAGAATTCGCTGGCTGGTCGCCGCCGGAGGGAGACGAACGGGTAGCTGATTTCTTGCCCAAGATGAGGAGCCTCGCCGTGGGAAACAGCGGAAGGTAACCGGCAGGAAGGCAACCCGCCGCGATCGTGAATGGACACTTCTTTATCTTTGTTCTATAGTACATTTATGCTCTGCCCGCGTTTCAACACTTCCCGAAAATGGGTTGCGCCGGGGAGAGGCAGGCTTTCAAGATTATGCCTGTTGGTGACACGTTACAGCTAATTTAATTCGATGGTGGATATCCATGCATTGGAGGGGTCCCCGGCATGCAGCACGACAAAAGGCGGTATAAGAGATACAAGCTGGAATTGGTGGATATAAACGGGAAAATGAGCCTGGCCGACAAAGTGGAAATCATCGACATCAGCCTAGGCGGAGTGGCCCTGCGGGTTGATCGTCGACTCAACCCGGGCAGGGAATACCTGCTTAAGTTGGGAGATAAGGGAAAAAGCTTCGATTTGAAGTGCCTCGTCGTACGGTCGGAATTAAGCGGGATTGAAGCAAAAGTCACCGGCGAACGGACCATGATTTACACGGCAGGGATGAGATTTAAGGAGGATTCAGCGAGTCAGATAGCGGAATTTTTTAAATCGATTGAACTTATCAAAAAAGGGAGCGTGCTTTCTGAATCCGAACGCAGGATTGACATACGGTTCCATATTCATATGCCTGGCGAGAAGATACTGAGTTACCCCGCCCAGTTCAAGGTGAAGGAAGTCAGCCTGAGCGGGTTCCGTATCCAAACCGATGTGAGCCTTGACTTGCAAAGCGTCATCCCCATGGGGCTCGCGCTCCATGACGATAACTTTGTGCATTTCAACGGAAGAGTTGCCTCAATTCGCATGTTCGAAGAGCGGGAAGAGACGCGCTACGATATCGGCGTTGAGTTTTTGGACCTTTCAGAAGAGGGGACCAACCTGCTCAAGTCATTTATCGATTATCTGGCAACGTCGGAAAAGAAAAGCGGGGCAGAAGGGGCGGAGGCATAGCGCCGATGGATGCGATTCCGGAGCGATCATGGGAATACAGGAAATCCAGCACAGGCTGCGCATGCTTGCGGACAAGGACAAAGCCAGAATCCTTCGGGGCTTCTTCAAGACGGGACAGGGACAGTACGGGGAAGGGGATGTGTTCATCGGCGTCACCGTCCCGGTGCTCAGAAAACTAGCCAAGGAATACAGCAATACGCCCGTGGATGATGTGGTATTGCTCCTCAAATCCCCGATTCACGAGGAACGAATGCTCGCGCTCCTGATGCTGATCCGTTCCTATGCAGCTGGCAGCGAAGCCGTAAAAAAGAAAATTTTCGGCCGCTATATAGCCAACACCCGGTACATAAACAGCTGGGATCTCGTAGACCTATCGGCGCCGAATATCGTGGGCACCCATCTCTTTGGTAAAAGCAGGAAACAGCTTTATGCTTTTGCTGGATCGGAAGACCTCTGGAAGCGCCGGATCGCCATTCTTTCAACGTTCACCTTTATTAGACAGAACGATTTCAACGACACCCTCAGGCTCTCCAGATTGCTGCTGAAGGATGAACATGATCTGATTCACAAGGCGGTTGGTTGGATGCTGCGCGAGGTGGGGAAGCGTTCTCGTGACAGGGAAGAAGAATTTTTAAGACGGCACTACCGGAGAATGCCGCGCACCATGCTGCGCTACGCGATCGAGCGGTTTCCGGAATCGGCAAGGAAAAAATACCTGAACGGGAAGGGGTGACCTTCAGGAGGGGAGGAGCGGCCCCGCCCCGGTTGCTCCCGGTACAATCATCTCAGCGTCTTGAGCTGCTGCAACTGGGCGGTTGCGGTATCGATGGCGTTTCTGACACTCCTGTTGTCGGCGTCGAAGGCGAGCGCCTTTTTCCAGATCGCTATTGCTTCCTCAAGTTTTTCCTCACGGTACCTCATGAGGCCGATCTCCATAAGCGACTTGGAACATGTCTTGATTATTCTAATGAGGACGTCGTCGTCGAACGACAGTGCCTGTGCGAAGTCCCTGGTTGTGATGCCGCTCTCGAACAGGTTCCTGTAAGCACTCCCAGCCTCCCCGAAGTTTCCCGCCTGAAACCACGCATCAGCAGCAGCCTTGGTCTGTTCACCCAGCCTGGCATAACCGCGGCGAAGGTCGGCAGTATGGTACTTGTCATACGCTGCGGAATATACGTCAAGTGCCTTTTTATACCTTCCGAGCGCAAATTGCTCCTGGGCTTGCTTTGCCGTTTCACTGGCGATCCTTGCATCCCGCTCCCCTGACAACCCTGCCCGGGAGAGGAACGAACAGGAAGAAAGGAGCATGACGACGGTAATCAAGAGGGCTGCGGATTGATATGCTTTGGATGCACTCATTATTCAGCTCCTGTTTGAAAAGTGTTCAGCGAGCGAGGGATTGGACTCGATCACCTGGCGAAAAACCTCGACAACGCGGGGCGAAAACTGCTTTCCCGCGTACCGATTCAGCTCGTGAAGCGCTTCCTCGCAGGTGCGCGGTTTTTTATAGGTGCGCGACGAAGTCATGGCGTCGAAGGCATCGGCAACGGCAATGATCGCGGCATGGAGCGGGATATCGTTTCCGCGCAGGCCGTCGGGATAGCCTTCGCCATTGAACCATTCGTGATGGTGTCTGACGGCCGGTATGTACTTATGGAGGGACTTCGCCCTGCTCAGGATCGCCGCACCCTGTTCGGCGTGATCAGACATCTCTCGATGCTCCAGGGGGTTGAGGGGGCCCTCCTTCATAAGAACGTAGTCGGGCGTCTTCAGCTTGCCCACATCATGGAAGAGGCTGGCGATCTCGAGCTCTTCCAGCTCTGCATGGGAGAATCCGAGCATCTCCCCGATTTTTAGCGACAGTTGTGCGACCCTCGTTGAATGACCGAGTGTGTACGGGTCGCGGGCATCGATCGCGGCGGACAAGACGGTGACCGTGGAAACATAGGCCTCCTCCAGATCCTGCGCCGAGGCGCTGAGCGAAGCCTGCTGCTTGGAGATCAAATCGGTCATCTGGTTGAAACCTTCCGTCAACCCTCCGAGTTCATCATGAGAATAAATCCGGAGTTTCGCCCTTCTCCCCTCCCGGAGTTCGTGGACCCCCCTGGACAGTTCCTTGATCGGCCGCGTCACGAGAGAAGACAGCACGATAATGCACCCGATGCCGAGGAACACGACAATGGCGAGCCCCGTCTCAATCCTTCGCCGGGTTTCTGCCCGCGCATGCTGAAGCACGGACTTGTTCACCCCGACGGCAACACTGCCGAGCGGCATGTTTTTGAAGACTATGGGGGCGGTGAGTTCAAAAAAATTGTCCGTCGCGCTTCGTACTCCGGCCGTGCGCGAAGCGTTACCATCCTCCCCGGGTGTGTCTTCGCGGGGCGGATCTAACAGCGAACCTCTTTTCGTGATATCCGTATGGGCCAATATTTTGCCATGCACATCGGTGACCGCAACATACTCCACATCGGAGTTTGCTTCTTTGACCTTCGAAACGATGTTGTCGAGGCCAAGCAGGTCTCCGGATAACATGCTGTACGGTGCCAGGGCTGCCGTGCTTTTGGACAATGATTCAGCCCGTTTGAGCACTTCATCGAAAATATACCTGTTCATGGTCTGGATGGTCAGCAGAGAAAAAATGGAAGCGGTGATCAGCAAGAGTATAATGATAAATAGTGCGATCTTGAATCTCAGCGTTTTATGCAGGGAGATTTTCATAATTGTCTTCAAGGTGCTTCTGTGAAGGAATTCTCACCGGATTACTTAACACAAAATCGACGGAGAGTCAATTTTCTTTTTAGGGGGATACTACAAAAGGGAGGTAGTTCAACTTTTTGCTGTTCAGGTTGCAATAGAGTGCGTCATCCTCGCGTTAGGCAATCCACCCCTTCTGGTCCTGCTCTCTCCGTTGGATCCGGAGATCGCCAGGTGGAGCTGCATACAGGGCCGATGTCATGAGAAGAGTAGCAGATCCGAAACCAGGGACTGTTTTCATAAAACGTTTCCCGGCGCATATCCTTGTCAATAAAAAACTGCTGATGCCTCGGAACTATTTTTCCCCCCGGTTCTTGATTTCCGATCATTGCATAGGTCTCAGCGCTCGCCCAAGCACCATTCTTTGCTATACTTTTAATCGACAGGCAAAACAAGAGGTTGAACGTAGAGCCGGATTATTCGTGTCATTGAATATTCAAGGGAAATGTGCTGCAATGAGACACATGGATATGCCAGGGAATGAGGAAACTGCACGGAATGATCATTATAATTATCGCCGCCATGGCTGAAAACCGGGTGATCGGAAGGAACAATAAAATGCCCTGGGATTTGCCCTCGGACCGCAGACGTTTTCACTCGATCACGAGGGGACATCCCGTCATCATGGGCAGGAAAACCTATGAGAGCATCGGCCGGCCACTCAGCGGCAGAACGAATATCGTGCTGACGCGGCATGAGGGCTATGCCGCCTCGGGGTGCGTTATTGTCCACCATCTGAAGTCGGCTTTCTCCGCATGCACTGGAGCGGATGAAGTATTTATCTGCGGAGGGGAGAGTATCTTTCGTCAGACCATTGCTCTGGCGGACAGAATTTATTTAACTGTTATCCATCGTCTAGTCGAAGGAGATGCCTTTTTCCCCGAAATACCATCCGTGTTCACGGAGGTGGGGCGGGAAGAGGTGCAAGATGTCATGCCGTACGCACTCGTTCGATATGACAGGCTCGGAAAGCACTATTGTTTCAAAAGCCCCGATGCGTCATTTGACTTGCCTTTTAGGGGAAATTGTACTATTTTTTGACGTATCGCCGGCTTCCCTCTTGCCTTCGCGGGAATGACTGATTCACAAGGAGAAAATAATTTTTCATGAAGCCTCATAAAACCAAAACCGTTTACGTATGCCAGTCCTGCGGCAGCCAGTCCCCCCGCTGGATGGGGAAGTGCCCTGACTGTGGAGCCTGGAACACCATGGTCGAGGAACGGATGGAAAAAGGAAAGGACATCGGGAGCGGAAAGCGCGGTCACGGCGCCGAACCCCTTCTGCTCGGTGATATCCAGGCGAGAGACGAGGACCGTTTCGTGACGAAGATTGGGGAGCTCGACCGCGTTCTCGGCGGGGGGATTGTTGCCGGTTCAGTCGTGCTTGTCGGCGGCGACCCCGGCATCGGCAAATCCACGCTCGTGCTCCAGATGCTGAAACAGGTTTCCAGCCTCCGCGGCAAGGCGCTCTACGTCTCGGGCGAGGAGTCTCCGTCACAGATTAAGATGCGTGCACTTCGGCTCGGCGTGAAAGGCGAGAACCTCTACGTGCTGGCCGAGACGCAGCTGGAGGAAATCCTGCACGCGGCTGACGGGCTCCAGCCCCAGGTGCTCGTCGTCGATTCGGTCCAGACCGTGTTCACGTCCGAGCTGCCATCCGCGCCGGGCAGCGTGGGCCAGGTGCGCGAGGTTTCCGGAAGACTTATGCTCTACGCAAAGCGCACGGGCGTGCCGACGTTCCTCATCGGCCATGTGACCAAGGACGGGGCCATCGCCGGGCCGCGCGTGCTTGAGCACATCGTCGATACCGTCCTCTATTTCGAAGGGGACAAGGGGCACGCCTTCCGCGTTCTTCGCGCGGTCAAGAACCGTTTCGGCTCCACGAATGAGATCGGTGTGTTCGAGATGAAGGAAGAGGGGCTAGCCGAAGTAGTCAACCCCTCGGAGATGTTTCTCGCCGAAAGGCCGGCCGACGCGACGGGCTCGGTCGTCGTGTCTTCCCTCGAGGGGTCGCGGCCGATTCTCGCGGAACTTCAGGCGCTCGTGGCGCCTTCGAAGCTTGCCATGCCGCGCAGGACTTGCATCGGTGTGGACTATAACCGGGTGTCGCTCCTGCTCGCCGTTCTCGAAAAGCGAGTGGGCATGCACCTCATGGGCATGGATGTGTTCGTGAACGTGGTAGGTGGGCTCGCCATCGACGAACCGGCGGTCGACCTCGGCGTGATCGCGGCGGTTGCGTCGAGCTTTCGCGAGAAGCCGATCAATGCCCAGACCGTGGTCATGGGAGAAGTGGGCCTTGCCGGAGAGGTACGGGCAATCAGCCAGGCTGAGGCGCGGCTCAAGGATGCTGCCAAGTTGGGTTTTACCCGCTGCGTGCTCCCCCAGCTGAATGTCGACAAACTCGAAAAATCCGCGGCGCCGGGCAAGATGGATCTGATGGGCGTGCGCACCGTGGACGAGGCGATGGAGAGGCTGTTTTGATATAGTTTCCCACCAGACCTGAACAAGCCGGAAAAGAGTTCGCCACAGAGGTCGCCGATTTCACGGAAAATCTTGGAGAAATTTTAAATGTCATCCTGCGCGTTCTCATTATTTTCTCTGTGCCCTCTGGGTGACTGGTGACACGAAAATTTTTACCGTTCGAGAAGAATCTGAACCAGAATTTCTGTCCGATTGAAACGGGACCTTTGATGCTCATTGCGGAGTCGGCACATGGCGGCTGAAGAGCTTGCAAAACTGAAAATCGACAAGTCGAACACGGTTTACCACGGCCGCAAGAGGCCGAAAACATCGATCATCGCGGCTGCGATCATTGTTTTTCTCCTGCTTGGTTGGGTGTTGTATTGGTACGTCCTCAATCCGACCGTCGAAGTGGAAGCGGCAACGGTGTCGCTCGTCTATCCATCGCAGACCTTTACGCTCCTGAACGCGAGCGGCTATGTTGTTGCACAGCGCAAAGCTGCGGTATCGTCGAAAGCAACAGGCCGGCTCGACTGGCTCGGTGTCGAAGAGGGAAGCAGGGTCAAGGAAAACGAGGTCATCGCCCGGCTCGAAGACCGGGACGTCGTGGCTGCACGCGAGCAGGCAGCTGCTAACATTGATAGCGCGCGCGCGGCCTTGGTACAGGCTCAGGCTGAGCTTCACGATGCAACGCTCAATTACAACCGCAACAAAGATCTCCTCGCCAAAGACTTTGTCGCCCAGATGGATTTTGACAGTGCCGATGCGCGGTATCGGAAAGCTCAGGCAGGCGTCTCATCGGCCGAATCGGCAATCGGAGCGGCACAGGCGGCGTTCAGGGCTGCTGACGTTGCCGTGGAGTATACGCGCATTCGAGCGCCTTTCGACGCCGTGGTGCTCACCAAGGACGCGGATGTGGGGGACATCGTGACTCCGTTTGGGGCGGCGGTGAATGCCAAGGCCTCGGTGGTGACCATCGCCGACATGGCATCGCTCCAGGTCGAGGCGGACGTTTCGGAATCCAACCTGGAGAAAGTGAAGAAGGGTCAGCCCTGCGAGATCCAGCTCGATGCACTGCCGGACCAGCGGTTTCGCGGCGAAGTGCATATGATCGTGCCGACGGCGGACCGGTCGAAGGCATCGGTGACGGTCAAGGTGCGGTTCCTGGAAATGGACCCGCGCATTCTCCCGGAAATGAGCGCCAAGGTCGCCTTCCTGGAGCATGCCGTCACACTGTCGGAAGAGAAACCGAAGATTGCGCTGACAGCCGGCACCGTTGTTGAACATGAGGGAAAGCATTCAGTGTTCCTTGTCACGGCAGGCCGGGTTACGGAGACTCCGGTCCATATCGGCGGGAAGATCGGCGATATGCTGGAAGTGCTCGACGGGGTCAAGGCAGGCGACAGGGTTGTGCTGCATCCGCCGAAGAAACTCAGGACCGGCACGAGGATAACCATTAAAGAAGGTTAACCCGACACTATGCGATCCTGATGCCGAGAAGGCGCCCAGGAGGCAAGAAAGAGAAGGTATACGGTAAACCTGAATCGAATGTTTTCCTTGGCGCCTTCGCGGTGAAGATATCCGGTGAATTTCTCATGGACGATACGAAGCCTCCCATAGTCGTTATCCGCAACGTCACCAAAACCTACACCCGCGGAAGTCAGGTCATAAGCGTGCTTCAGGACCTTTCTCTCGACATCGTTGACGGAGAATTTCTCGCGCTCATGGGGCCGTCCGGGTCGGGCAAAAGCACGCTCCTGAACCTCCTGGCAGGCATCGACAAAGCCGACAGCGGTTCGATCATTATCGGCGGGATCGAAATCATGGCGCTTACGGAAACCGAGCTCGCGCGGTGGCGCAGCATGCACGTGGGATTCATCTTTCAGTTCTATAACCTTATCCCGGTGCTCACGGCCTTCGAGAACGTGGAGCTCCCCCTGTTCCTCACCGGGCTTTCGCGGAAGGAGCGGAGAGAGCATGTTGCAGCGGCGCTCGGCATCGTGAATTTGAGCGACCGTGTGGACCACTATCCCTCCGAATTGTCCGGTGGACAGCAGCAGCGCGTTGCCATCGCCCGCGCACTCGTGACGGACCCGACGATCCTCGTCGCCGACGAACCCACTGGCGATCTGGACCGGGTTGCAGCCGCGGATGTGCTCGGTCTCATGGGCCGCCTGAACCGAGAGTTCGGCAAGACCATCGTCATGGTCACGCACGACCCCCGCGCTGCAGAGCAAGCGCACATCATCAGACACCTCGAGAAGGGGGTGTTGGATGCACATCCTGAAACTTCTCATTAGAAATACCTTCCGGCACAAGCTCCGCACGGGGCTCACCATCATCGGCATCATGGTGGCAATCCTCGCCTTCGGCCTTCTCCGTACGGTGGTGAGTGCATGGTATTCCGGCGTGGCGGCGTCCTCTTCGACGCGGCTCGTTACGCGCAACGCCGTGTCTCTCATATTTTCCCTGCCTGTCTCCTACAAGGAGCGGATCCGCCAGGTTCCCGGCGTGACGGAGGTCGCTTCAGGAGAATGGTTCGGCGGCGTCTACATCAGTGAGAAAAACTTTTTTCCGAACTTCGCCGTGGACGCGAAGACCTACCTCGACCTCTATCCGGAATTCGTGCTTTCCGAAGGCCAGAAAAAGGCATTTCTTGCGGACCGCAAGGGCTGCGTCGCCGGACGCAAAGTGGCTGAGCAGTTCGGCTGGAAAGTAGGCGACAGCATCGTACTCAAGGGAACGATCTTCCCGGGCAACTGGGAGTTCGTGCTGCGCGGCATCTATCATGGACAGCAGAAAAACACGGATGAGACGGTATTTTTTTTCCACTGGGACTACCTCAATGAAACGCTCAGGAAAACAGCCCCCCTTCGGGCGGATGTAGCAGGGTATTACATCGTGGGCGTGAAGGATCCGGACCGGGCAGCCGGTGTTGCCGTTGCCATAGATGCGCTGTTCAAAAACTCCCTGGCCGAAACACTTACCGAGACCGAAAAGGCGTTCCAGCTGAGCTTTATTGCGATGAGCAACGCCATTATTGCAGTAATCCAGGCCGTGTCGATTATCGTCATCATTATCATCATGGCCGTCATGGCGAACACCATGGCCATGACGGCGAGAGAACGGATCGGTGAATACGCAGTCATGAAGACGCTCGGCTTCGGCGCCCGGCACATAGCCGGGCTGGTGTTCGGGGAGTCGCTAATCATATCGGCAATCGGATGCGCCGCGGGAATCGCCTTCACCTACCCCGCTGCGCAGTGGTTCAGCGACACGATGGGGATCTATGTCCCGGTGTTCAATGTTGAGAACAGGACTCTTCTGATGGATGTTGCGGCAGCGCTTATTATCGGCGTCGTTGCTGCAGCATTCCCGACCTGGCGCGCGATAAATGTAAGAATCGCGGATGGCTTGAGAAGGATAGGCTGATGAAATAGAGTTCACCACTCAGCGCAGTAGACAGTTCAGCGTTCAGAGTATAGAGAACACGGTGATGAGGAACGTGTCCATGGTATGATGTCTGCTGTAATATTGCATGGTTCCTTGTTTTTTATCGTGCGGAGCATTGAAAGATCTTTTAATATCCTATGGCTATTCTCCTGTCATATAGCTACCGCAACCTTTGGACAAGACGGCTTACGACGGTTCTTACCGCATCGGGCATGGCGCTGGTAGTCTTCGTGTTCGCCGCGGTGCTCATGCTCGCGGCTGGGCTTCGAAAAACACTGGTCCAAACCGGTTCCTTCGACAACGTGGTGGTTATCCGCAAAGGTTCACAGTCCGAGGTGCAGAGCGGCGTAGACCGCACCCAGGCGGCGATCATCTCGACCCAGCCCGAAGTGGCTATCGCGCAGAACGGCCAGCCGCTGCTGGCCAAGGAGATGGTCGTGCTGATCGAGCTTCCGAAGCGCGGAACCACAGAGCCGTCGAACGTTGTTATCCGCGGAACCGGGCCTTTCTCGTTCGCGCTTAGAACTCAGGCAAAGTTGGTTGAAGGCCGCATGCCGAGGCCGGGTTCGTCGGAAGTTGTCGCGGGGCTGAGTGTGGCCAAACGGTTCAGGGGAGCGGGCATCGGTGAACAGATCCGTTTCGGCATGCGGGAATGGACCGTGGTCGGCATCTTCGACGCCGGCGCCACGGCCTATAACTCAGAAATCTGGGGCGATGCGGACCAACTCATGCAGGCGTTCCGCAGGCCTGTGTACTCATCGGTCCTTTTCAGGCTGAAGGACTCCGAGGAATTTTCTGCGTTCAGGGACCGCGTGGAGAGCGACCCGCGACTTACGGTCGAAGCGAAGCGCGAGACGAAATATTATGAGGATCAGTCTGAGGTGATGGCAAAGTTCCTGCGTATCCTCGGCCTGACGCTGACCATCATTTTTTCCATCGGCGCCATGATCGGCGCCATGATCACCATGTATGCCGCAGTCGCGAACCGGACGGGCGAAATTGGAACGCTCAGAGCACTGGGATTCTCGCGGAGGAGCATCCTTTCTGCTTTTCTCCTGGAATCCATGTTCCTGGGGCTCGTCGGCGGACTGACAGGCCTTTTTTTCGCTTCATTCATGCAGCTCATCACGATTTCAACAGTGAACTGGCAGACCTTCTCCGAACTTGCTTTTTCCTTCACGATGACTGCCGGCATTGCGGCCCAGTCGGTCTTTTTCTCGATTATCATGGGTTTCATCGGCGGCGTGCTTCCTGCCATACGAGCGTCGCGCAAGAACATCGTCGAAGCCCTCCGAGCGTCGTAGCGTCCATTCAGGGACGGCCCATGATTTTTAATTGTTTTGATCATGGGCCTGTGGTAATCTTGGTATATTATGGCAATCGGCAGACTCTGGAAATTCTTCGGCACCAGAGCGGGCATGACGGCCGTCGCGGTCCAGCTCATAGTCGTGCTGCTCTTCATCTACTTCTATTCAGGCTATCAATCGAGCGACAAATGCGTCTCGTGCCACGCGGACAGGGAGCGGATGAGCCGCCTCGGCTATCCGGAATTCGTGATGACCCGTGAACAGGTCCAGAGGGAGTCGCGCCATCCGAATACGGAATGCCGCGACTGCCACCTTGGCAACGGCTTGTCCGACAATCCCGCTACGGCTCATAAAGGTCTTCTGAAACTCATTGTACTGGACAACGATTTCAACGTCATGGACCGGAAAGGCCATGTTCGGCAGATTCTACCCTCAGGCGACGACCGGATGCGTGAACTGCTGCCCCGCCGTCCGGACGGGTCCCTGGACTATGACGTAGGAACGCTTCTTTGGCAAGACAGGAACACACGAACTCTCGGATATGACCCTGCCATTGCCCGGGCGACCTGCGGCAAATCCTCGTGTCATCCCGAGGAATGGAAACAGTTCAACACCAGCATGATGGGGGCGAACTTCCGTCAGCGCTCCATGCGGACGTGGAACGATATACACGGCCCGAATAATTGAGGGCCGTCCTTCGCGGACACCCAGCCGGTCGGCAGGGCGGAAGGTGACAGATTCTCCTTTGAAAATACGGAAAAGATCGTCGCCGAGATCAACCTCCCGCTGTCTCACGATCAGGCGATTGCCAAGCAGAAGGCATGCAACATCTGCCATGCAGGCTGTCTTGACTGCCACTATGCGCCCTCGCGCAAGCAGGGAGTCCATGCATTCAGCCGCATCCCTCCGTCACTGAATTGCTCCGGTGGAGGCAGAAGCACCTTTGTGTGCCACGCAGGGACGACGGAACGCCGCCGCGGGGACAGTTATCTCGGCAAGGATTTGTCAGAGCCCCCTGGTCTGCCTGAGGATGTCCACGTCAGCAAGAAGATCGAGTGCGTTGACTGCCACGAAACGGGTCCGGATGGCATGGGGCACCTGGAGCGGAACGCCACGTGTCAGGACTGCCATCTCGAGGTCGAGGAGGCCATGGCCGGGAGCGTTCACAAAAATATGGCCTGTGCGGCCTGCCACGTAAAGATCCTTGGCGGTTACGAGATGACTTCCTGGGGGCCCGGTCTTATAGAGTCCCTGCCGAGCCCGTTCAAGAAGTATTCCCTCTATTACGGACCGCAGGGGCCGCCCATATTGATCAAGGATCAGAAGGGCCGCTGGATGCCGACGAAAATATGGCCAAACAGCGTCGGAGGCATCAAGGAAACCATAGCGGCCAAGCCAGGGCTCAGTTTCCGCTGGCCCCATGGGGAAACGCATGACGCGTATGCACAGCTGGGCACATTCAGTGTTCCCGGAGGGAACAACAACTATCTGGCATGGCTGCAGGTGGAGGAGGTTGCGCATCCCTACGGCAAGTCGCGGACCTGCGGAAGCTGCCACGATTCTAAGACGCAGATTTCATCGGTCACGTGGCGGTACTACGATTCCCAGGGTGCCGAGCCATTCACCGGGCGCCAGCAGGTCGTTGCCGACCGGAACGGCCTGCGCGTGCAGGACATCAGGGCCACCTCGAAGATCACGCCCATGGAGGGCGGCAAGACGGACTATTTCGCTGCATGGCTGCATCTCGGCGACATCTGGAGGACGAGCGGTGATTTTTCCATACCAAAGTCCAACCCGCAGAAGTACATGAACCTGGAAAAGGCCCTCCGGGAGGCGCACAGGCGGCTTGATGCTATTGACCGGACGCTGAGGGTGCGCGAGTTGAAGGGCGAGAATGTCAAAAAACTGCGGCGCCAATGGAAAGATGCAAAGGCGGCTGCCATGCATGATCCGGGGAGCGCGGCATCGATGATTGACGAGCTCAGCGGCACCGTTCTGCCGTAAGCTTGAACAAGGTCGTGTAACCGAAAACAATTTCGACGTAGCTCAAGAGGCAGCATGCCCCTACACAAGATGTTGAGGAAGACCGGCAATGTTTTGCTGGCAATCGGAGCACTTCTTACATTTGCGGCGGCAGTTCTCGCTTCTGTGGGAAGCGCGCTGGATAAAGAAAGCAAGGCCTTTGTCGATGCCGCTGTTCCGGCAATCGTCTCGGGGTGGGACATCGGGGAGCTTCAGAAGCGCGCCAGCGACGAGTTCAATAATTCGGTGGATAATGCCGACATGAAACGGTACTTCGCCATTCTTCGAAAAATGGGAACGCTGCGCGAGTATAGAGGATCAACGGGGGAAGCGCAGATTGATCTTTCCTTCTTGAACGGCGTTGAGGTAACCGCTTTATACTCCGCCTCTGCTGATTTCGATGAGGGCGCCGTCGATCTGCAGCTGTCACTGATTAAGCAGAAAGGCCAGTGGCAGATTCTTGGCATCAGGATAACCCCCCGGGAATTAGCGGACGATAACAACACGATCTGATGAACACCCTCGTCAAGACAATTGAGGTCCTCGGTATTATCGCCTTTGCCTTGACCGGCATTTATGCGGCCAGAAAAAAGGGGATGGACATTATCGGCGTTTACTCCCTGGCCATGGTCACGGCATTGGGTGGCGGGTCGCTGCGCGATGTCCTTCTGAACCGCCATCCCTTGTTCTGGATAGAACATTATGAGTATGCCATCCTCCTCCTGGTCCTGGCAATCGTATCCACGGCGGTGGCTCAGGATGTCTTCGAAAAAAAAGGCATCGTGAACATCGTGCTGGCACTCGATGCGTTGGGCCTCGGTTCTTTCAGCGCGTCAGGCGCCTCGCTTGCCGACCAGCTCGGCTGCGCTCTGTTTGTATCGTCGCTCCTCGGCGTCATTACCGGCGTCTTCGGCGGTGTTATGCGTGACGTTATCTGCAATGAAATTCCCTATGTTTTTCAAAGAACAGAGCTGTATGCAACCTGCTCGTTCGTCGGGGCCTGGACCTATCTAATGGTGGTCCGCTCCTCCGGCAATGATGTCGCAGCAGCGGTCGCCTGCATCGCTGCAACATTCATCTTGCGAATATTCGCGCTCCGGTATAAAATCAAGCTCCCTCTGTAAAACGGGGGTGATGGCTCCCTGGTGAACAGGCTCGGGAATGCGGATCGCAGGCTTCGGGAGCAGGTCCACGCTGAAGGAGGAAGAGTTTATGGCTGAATCCGAAGGTCGCAAAGCGAAGTCTGAACCGGGAGAGCGGGTGACGCGCCTTATCGCTGTCGTCGACAGTGACAGCTCCCATCTGCATTATACGAGCATCCTGCTGCAGCGGCTCGAATACAACATCCACACGACGAAGCACGCCGAAGATGCCCTGGAGCTCGTCGACGTCGCCCATCCCGCACTCATTCTGACGGAAATCGAACTCAGCGGAATGAGCGGGCTGGAACTCCTGAAAAAGATCAAGCGGAACCCGGTGACCTTCTCGATCCCCGTCTTCATCCTCACTGCGTCAAAGAACCCGGCTATGAAAGAGGACTGCCTTCGCGAAGGGTGCAACGAATATCTCCAGAAACCGGTCGATCCTGATGTGCTCTATGCGGCCATTCAGAAAGCGACGGAATCGTTCCCTCGCAAGTTTATCCGGCTCAATACCTGCCTCAACGTGATCGTGGGCGGCGACAAGGATGCAAGTTCCGTGATCGGAGACTACGTTTCCGCCCTGTCGGAAAACGGCATCTACATCAGCACGTCGAAGCCGAAGCCGGTCGGACTTGAGCTGCCGATCACGATTTTTCTGGAGGACACGAAGATCCACGTCGAGGGGATGGTCCTCTACAGCTTCGAGCGCGGCAAAGGCCCGCTCAAAACGCCGGGGATGGGCATGAAGTTTGTCCGTATCAAGCCCGAGGATCAGCAGCTGATCAAGGCCTTCATCAGACGGGAGATTACCAAGGGGCTGACGATGTCTCACGTCGGCGGGACGATTTTTTAAATCGGAAAAGAACGAGCACGATTCCGGAGGGATCTCATGCCTTTTGTGAACATAAAAATTACGAGGGAAGGCGCCACGTCCGCTCAGAAGGCGCAGCTGATCCAGGGGGTTACCAAAATGCTTCAGGATGTCCTCGGAAAGAACCCGCAAACGACGGTTGTAGTCATTGAAGAGGTGGAAACCGATAATTGGGGAATCGGCGGCGAGAGCATTACGGAGCGAAGGAAACGGGAGCGGAAGTAGACCTGTTTCTCGGGAGCGTTTACATGTTAATCGTACTGCACCACTCGGCAACGGCAAAGGACGTTGCTGCAATCAAAAAGATCATCATGACCATGGGGCTGAAACCGGTGGCCATTCCCGGCGCGGAGCGGACCGCTATCGGGGTGATCGGGAACCAGGGGTGGGTGGATGACACGGCGTTGCGCGGGAACAGGGCAATCCAGGAAATCATCCATGTAACCAAGCCGTACAAGCTTGTCAGCCGTGACTTCCATCCCCTCGATTCGGTGGTGAGGCTGGGAGACAATATAAAGGTCGGCGGAAAATCTCCCTTTCTCATGATCGCGGGTCCCTGCGCCGTGGAGAGCAGAGACCAGCTCATGAAGACGGCGAAATTCCTCAAGAAGATCGGCGTGCGCGTTCTTCGCGGCGGAGCCTATAAACCGCGGACGAGCCCGCACAGCTTTCAGGGGCTCCGCGAAGGCGGACTTGACCTGCTTGATGAAGTCAGGAAGGAGACGGGCCTCCTCGTTGTGACCGAGCTTGTAAGCCCGGAGCATGTCGAAATCGTGGCCGGCAAGGTAGATATTCTCCAGATCGGAGCGCGGAACATGCAAAATTTCGATCTCCTGACAGAGGTGGGAAGAGCGAGGAAACCGGTGATCCTGAAGCGTGGACTTTCGGCGACGGTGGAGGAATGGTTCGGCTCGGCGGAATATATCCTGTTCGGCGGCAATCCCGACGTGATCCTCTGCGAGCGGGGGATCCGGACGTTCGAGACGGCGACGCGGAACACCGCAGACCTCGCCATCATTCCCCTGGTCAGAAAGATGACCCATCTCCCCGTTATTTTCGATCCGAGCCACGCCACGGGCAAGCGGGACCTGGTGCTGCCGATGGCTCTGGCTTCAGTTGTCGTTGGCGCTCACGGTGTCATGGTCGAAATCCATCCTGAGCCGGAGCATGCCTTGTCCGATGGGCCGCAGTCGCTTCATTTCAAGGAGTTCGAAAAGCTGCTTGCGCAGATAGAGAACCTCGTTTTGTTCAAAAAGAACAAGCTCCCTGCATAGGCTCTCTTTTTCGAATGCCGATAAGAAAGCGCGCATCAGGGCCATTTGCATTTTATTTATGCTCTTCGCCGTATGACCGCGGATCATAACATAGCCAAAATGCTCTGCCGCGCCGGGTGCGGTGCATGCTGCATAGCACCCTCGCTCTCCTCGCCAATACCCGGAATGCCCGGCGGCAAACCGGCAGGAGTCCGGTGTGTGCAATTAACCGGCGATAATTGCTGCGCGATCCACAGCAGCATATACAGGCCGGCAGTATGTGGTTCCTACCTTGCAAGCGAGGAATTTTGCGGAACGACCTCTGACGAAGCGCTCCGCATACTGGCCAAGATTGAACTGATCACCGGCATGGTAAAACCATCGTGAGCGGGGCAACAGGTCCCGACAGATTTATAGGCATGCGGCGGGGCAGACAGGCAATATTGAACATTTCATGCAAAGGGGAGTGAGGAGCAGACCATGGCTGAAATGATTTCGCAGGGAGCGGGGCTGAGGACGGAGGACAGATCGAAGCGATTTCTCCTCGTTGTGGATGGAGACGGATCGCATCTTTATTATACGGGCATCCTGCTGCAGCGGCTTGAGTATACTATCCACACCATCAAGACAGCGGAAGAAGCACTGGAGATCATGAACGTCGCGAGGCCGTCGCTGATCCTGACGGAGGTGGAACTGCCGCGTATGAACGGTATTGATTTCCTGAAGCAGATGAAGAAGAACTCGATAACGAAGTCGATTCCCGTGATCGTCTACACGCTCTTGAAGGACCCCAATGTCAGGGAATCCTGCCTGAAGGAAGGGGCTACCGCATTTCTTCAGAAACCGGTCGATCCCGACGCGTTGTATGCAGCCATTCAGCGGGCGACGGAGGCAACGCCGCGCAACTATATTCGCCTTACCACCTGCCTGAACGTGATCATCGGGAGCGGACAGGGCAGTGAAACGGATTCCCGTAATGACTGTGTTACGGCGCTTTCGGAGCACGGCATGTATGTGAGCACGCCGAAACCGCGGCCGGCGGGTCTGCGGGTCGCCATTACCCTGCTGCTGGGGAAGGCGAAGCTCAAGATCGATGGCGTGGTATTATACAGTTTTGACAAGAACAAGGGTCCGCTGCAAATACAAGGAATGGGTATTAAGTTTCTTCGCATCAAGCCGGAAGACCAGTCTCTTATTAAGACCTTTATCGAAAAACAGCTCACCGAAGACCTGCGCCCGACAACGTGAAGCAGCCGCATTCCCCGAGTGGCGCAGGCTGGGAAGATATCCGCCGATATCCCGCATCCCGTTCAAGAAGCCGTTTCCGACTTATTTCCGCTGATAAGGCCCCCCAGGAAAACGATATTTATCCTGCGGCCAGGTAGCGGCGAATTAAACCCGGCCGTGAGCACACAACCGGGATAATCAATTTGAACTGTTATTATTTCGGCTGCTCTGCAGGAGGGGTTTGCGGCGTTGTCTGGGGTGTTGCAGTTTCAGCGGGCTTCTGTGCCTCTGGCTCCGCCGCCGGGGCAGTCTGCTGCTGCGTCACGGATGGCGCCTCGATGGCGCCTGGCTGCGGCTGCTGGCTTCCCTGAAGGGGAGATGGTTCCGCCGGTTTATACCGTGTGGGAGTGAAGTTCGGGTCGATTTCGTAGGCTTTCTGGAAGTTTTCGAGGGACAGTTTGCGGCTTTCCCCGTCCCCCTCCCTGCTCTTGAGGTAATAAGCATAGCCGAGATAATAATAGGGCTCGGCTTCGGGAGAGATTGACGCGGCCTCATCAAATTCCCGAACAGCATCGTCGAAATTTTTCGCCTTCAGATAGGCAATGCCTTTGTTCATGTGTCCCGCGGCCGCCTCGGTGTCGAAAAGCTCATCAGCCGCATGCGCTGTCAGAGTTACCAGCCCCATCGACAGGAACACAATTAATGTCAGGATACGCTTTTTACCCATATAAGCCTCCTCTCTGATTGACTCTACCATATCATAGTGCCTGCACCACTGTCAACCACAACGGGTCCGCGCGTCAGGGGCCCAGCGACGCGGGAACCGAGTTCCGGGCGCCGCAAATCCGCTTCAGTCCAAATTAAGAATATTCGGAGCGTAGAGTGAGCCCGACAGTCGCCGGACCGGGAGAAAGTCAGGTGAGAAGCGGCGCCGAACTTGCGACTTTCCTTGCATGGTGAAAGGCCTCGTCCCTCAGGAAGGATTGATACGGATGTCCGCCCTGCTGCGCAGTTCGGCAACGTACTGGTCGAGCTGCTGCCCGATTTTATCATCGGTAAGCCGTGCGATAATATTTTTCTGAACGTCGGCAAATTGCCTGCCCGGGAACTCGCTCCGGTGGGCGTCGAAATAGCTCTGCGCGCTCTCCCGAGTTATCCGCACGAAAGGTACAATTTTTTTCTTGATGAATTTCTGCGCGAGCAGCTGCTCTCCGAGCATACGTGCAAGCTCCGTCAGCGACAGGTCGTGCTCTTTCATGAAATCGGAAAAGGCAGAGTCGGAACCGAATCGCTGCTTCAGCTTTTCTATCTCGCCGCTCGTTTCCTGCTCCGAGACACCGATGAATTTGAGCCGTCTGGCCTCCTGGACCAGGAGGCACCGGGTAATCAGACCCTCGAGCGTTTCGGATTCGATGTTTTTGCGGTCCATTCCGGGTCTGCCGAAGCGCACGTTCAGGGCCACGGCCTGAGCAAGTTCGCTCTCCGTGATCGCTTCATTGTTTACTGCAGCTACGATGTGGTCCAGGAGCTCGGCGTGCACCGCAGGGAAGAGCAAGGGAGGGAACGAGGGCAAACACGGGGCGGCGATAAGCAAGCATGCACCGACCATCAGCGATCGGGCGATCCGGGGCGTTCTGGACTTTCGCGTCCCGGTTATTCTGACAGGAACATTCGACAGGCGCTGCATGCCCGATAGGCCCCCGTCATTCCTGCTTCAGGTCCGTCATGGAAACGCCCTTGACATACTCTACGACTTTGTCGCCCTTGATGGCCTGAAGCTGTTTAACGATTTCGGCGATCCTGAGAGAGTTGTTTAAAATGGTCTCAAGGCGGGACGCGAGATTCTTATCCCGGTTGCCGTAGCGTTCCAGCAGCAGTTCGAGGTTGCCGATGACGGTAGTGAGCGGGTTGTTAATCTCATGCCGCACGGTAATAACAACTTCTCCGATGGCGCCGAGCCGCTCTGCTTTCATAAGTTTCTCCCGGATGAGCTTCTGCTCCGTCATGTCCCGGGCCGAAACCTGGTATCCCGCCGGCACCCTCTGCCGATAAAGCCTGCGGGCGTTCATTTCGATAAAAGCCGGGGTTCCGTCGCGTTTGAGAACTTCGAACTCGACCACCTGCCGCGCGGCAATGCCTTCGCCGCTCATCATCCGCTTCGCCGTCAGTGCCGCCTCGGGCGTGAGAAAATCGAACACGCTTTTACCGATAAGTTCGGGCTTGGTGTAGCCGGAAAATTTTTCCGCAGCCCTGTTGGCAGCCGTCAGCGTGCCCGATGTGTCAATGGTAAAAAGAATATCGCGGGAGTTCTCGAACAGATCCCAGAACTTTTCACTTGATTCCTTCACCTCGGCATAAAACCGAAGGTTTTCGACGGCCATCCCGAGCTGTGCTCCGATCGTGTCGAGCATTTGAAGGTCCGACGGCTTGAGCGTGAACTCTTTCTGGGGATAGAGAAAGATGACGCCGAGCACGATGCCGCGCGACTTGATCGGGATAATGATGTGCGAATGAAAAGTGGCGTCCTTGCTCCGCGTGTGGCGCGCATCCGAGCAGCCATTCTCGGTATAGAGAATTTCCCCGTTCTGGGCCGCGATACCGCAAAGGCACTCGCCCATTTTGATTGTTTCCTCCTGCTCCACGAACAGGAGCGGCAGGCCGCTGTGTGCCACAAGGCGCAGCTTCTCGCCGTCGGGGCTGCAGAGAAACACCCCGCCGCGGGGCTCCAGGGGGGACAGGCTCTCAATTATCTTGTCGAGCGATCGAGACAGCATTTCCTGAAGACTGGCTGCCTGGCTGAGGGTAAGGGCCACCGCGTCGATAGCGGCCAGCTCGTTTGTGCGGTCGAACAGCTTCTTTTCCAGTTCGGAATACGACCGATTGAGCTGCACAGCCATGTCGTTGAAACGCTCCGCCAGTTGGGCAACGTCGCTGTTCCCGTCCAGCCGGATGCGGTGTTCGAGATTGCCCCGGCTGATTTCCATGGCTCCGTTCCCGAGCGCCATGAGGGGATCGGCGACTTTGCGGTGGATGAACATGCTGAAGCCGACCAGGAAGCAGAGCGACAGCAGCACGATGACGACAAAGAGCTCGATTATCCGCGTCTTCTGAAAATAAACGTAATCGGAGAGACTTGAATTCTGGAGAGCGTATTCTTCCTTGACCTGCGTCTCGATGTCCTTGCCGATGCGGCCGGTCAGATAATCGATCGCGCTAATCACACTGCGTGCCGTGACCTGATCTCTTCCCCGGGGATGTTCCAGTGCAAAGAGCTGCGTGGCTTTCGTCTCGAGCCGGCCGGCATTCGCCCGCAGGGAATTGATTACCTGACGGTCGTCTGTATTCAACCCCGTTGCCGCGAGCCTATCAAGCTCCCCATGCATCTGCAGCCGCATGGCTTCGTAGTCCTCTTGATATTTTTTGTCTCCCTCAGCAATGGAATGGTGTACGTCGTAGGACATTGCTGAGATCGCTTTCTCCACGTCTATGAGATGCTGCGTTTCCCGGGAAGTGCGCTCCACCTCACTCGTGATAGAAGAGAACGAGGTCACCACGCTCTTCAGGGACACTACGACGATCATCATGAACAGGAACATGCCGAGGCCGATTATAGTTATGATTTTTCTGTGTATGGGCATGACGAGTCAAACTCCGCTCCACGCGGGGTGGAGCCCCGTGCGGGAACAGCACTCATTTTTATATATTACCACGCCGGGGCGCAGGCGTCCAGCGGGAGTATCCCGTTCAGCGTCCGGCGTTCAACTTGAAAAAGACCGCCGCAAACATGCTTTTTCCTGTTTGGATTCTCTGATGAATGCTGAACGTTCACATCAGAACGAATTGCCGATGTTAAAATGGAGCTCTCCCGGGCTCTCGCCGGGGCGTCGATGGATCTTCTGGCCGTAGTCGATCCTCAAGGGGCCTATGGGAGTCCCGTAGCGGATGCCGGCTCCATAGGAGGAGCGCAGATCGCTGATACCGAACTCCTGCCCGGGCCAGACATTACCGGCGTCGCTAAAAAGCACAAACCCGAGACCCTTGCCAGGGTTCACCCGCAATTCAACGTTGAAGACCGCCATGCTTTGGCCGCCCTGCGGGATCACGTTTCCAAAGACATCCCTAACGCTCGGCCCGATCGAGTCCTGCGTATAGCCACGGACTGTGGTGCCGCCTCCCGCATAAAAACGTTCGTGGAGGGGTACCACGTTGGTATTGCTGAAGGGCCATGCCATGCCGCCCCTCGCGGACAAGGCGAGCACCATTGAGCTCAACGGCACGAACCAGCTTCCCTGGGCGGTCAGTTTGGTGAAGTCGGCCTGGGAGTAGAGTTCCCGCAGCGCCTCCTTGAGGACGACACCGAACAAAGCGCCGCTGCGAGGGTTGAATGCGTCATCGCGGAGATCCCAGGTCAGAGCTGGGTTCAGGCTGTTTACCAGCACGCGGCCGCTGTCATCGGGCGAAAGCTCTGCCCCGGGCTGGACGTTGTAATTGACCACATTTTCGAACTCATAGGTGAGCGACGGTTTGAATGTATCAAAAGACTTCTCGACGCCGAAGGAGGCCGAGGTGCTCCGTGTGTTGTAATAGATGAAGCGGGTATCGGAGTTGAGGCGTTCCGAATCGGACCATGCCAGGCTGACCGTGGCATCCATGTCCCGATCGAGGAACCAGGGCTCCTTGTAACTGAAGATGGCCCGCTTGAGGATGTCGCTTTCCTCGTAGCGCAGGCTGGTATACCGGGCAGTGCCCCAGAGGTTGCGGTAGGAAAGCTCGACAAAACCCCGAAGCCGGTCCAGGTCGCCGTAACCTGCGCCGAATTGCACAACCCCGGCGGGGCGCTCTTCGACATCGAAGAGCACGTCTTTGACGTATTCCCTTTCACCGGGGTGGATCGGCTCAAATTCCGCGAGCCTGAAATATCCGAGCCGGTAAATCCGCTGCTGACTGGAGAGCATTGCGCCGTAGTCATAGGCATCGCCGGGCTTCACCAACAACTCACGGAGAATCACATAATCTTTGGTATGTTCATTCCCCTTGAGTACGATTTTCCCGACCCGGACGATCTGATCCTCGGTAATTCGGTAGTGGACGTCCACCGTTCCGTCTCGGGGCGTCTTGTCGACATCGACGCGGGCGTAGAGATAGCCCTTATTAGAATAGAGGGAAAGGATCCGGTACTTGTCATCATCGACAAGCCGCTCATTGTACGGCGCTCCGGGTTTGGTACTCAGTTTGTCCAGAAGCGCCGATGACAAAAATACGGTGTTCCCCTCAAAGGTAACGCTTCCGGTCGTAGTCCTCGCACCTTCGGTGATTTCAAGCGTTATGGATGCGGTAAGGCCGTCGGCGCTTCGCACCACGCTCTTCCTGACCGTGGCAGAGAGGTAATCTGCCTCGACATAACGGTCACGGATGTTCTCCACGTCTTTGTCAAGCAGGTCCTCGCGGTACCAGCCGGCCGTGAACCAGCCCCGTTCTCGCAAGGCCATTCCCTTTTGCAGCTGTTCTGATGAAAAGACGGTGTTCCCCGTGAACTCGATTTTCACAACCGCAAGCCGCGGCCCTTCGTTGATGATGAAATCCAGGTCGAGCTTGCCCGGCTTCTCCGTCTTGCTCACGTCAACGGAAACATCGGCGTATCCACGCTCCCGGTAAATGTCTTTTATCTTGTCGGCGCTGCCGCCGATCACGGCATCGGAGATGTCATGTTCGGACCAGATCAGAATCGCCTGATTCAACACCGCTGACTTGATGTTGTTGTTCCCCAGGTACCGGATTTGTACCCGCGGCCCCTCGCTGCAGGGAATGCGGATGGTGGCCCTGTGGTTTTCAAAGCTTATGCTCACGGGACCGGTTGCCGCCTTAGGATAACCGGCATCAGCATATTTTTTTGCGATGGCTTCCCTATCCGCATCCAGAAGTATGTCCCGAACGAGGGGTGAACCGATGCGGCTTGTCATGACGGAGAGCAGCTCGTTGTCCCCGAGTGCCCTGTTGCCGCTGAAAATAATTTTTTCTATCACCGTCGGTGCGCCTTCGTGTATATCGACCCGCAGGGCTACACGGTGTGCTGCTAGCTTTTCAACGCGGAAGGAGAACGAGGCCTCGGAAAAGCCGCGCGCCTGGTAGAGTTCCTCCAGATCAGCCTTCAGTTCCGGGAACCGATCCTCGCGCAATTCCTTTCCCGTAAGACGCGGCAGCGCCCCGGTTATCTCGGCTTGTGAGAGCGCGGAATTGCCCTTGATCACCACGCTGTCTACGATCGTGATCGGGATGAAGGTGTATTCGAGCCGGACGCCGCCGTTTTCGGGGAATCCATCAACGCGGATGTCCCTGAAGGTCCCCTTAAGATAGAGTAGTGCGAGGCCTTCGCGGATTGCGGCGCCCGAGAACAGGCCTCCAGGCTTTACGCTGATAAGCTGTGTGATCTGGTCGGACCCGGCCAGGGAGTTGCCGCTTTCATCTTTCAGGATGATTCTGGTAATGGTCAGTCCGTCGAACGAAGAGGGGGAGGCAAAGGCGGGCAGCGCGGTCGCGAGAAGACACAGGACGGCCAGGAGGGGGACAAACGATTTCATGAAGTTTTTTAGCATATCGACGTGTTCTTGTAAAGCCAAGAAACCGTCTGGAAACGCACGGCATGCGACAGTTTCTCAATACGTACCTGCCCGGAATCGATTCTTTTCAATTGCTGTGAACTCTGAATGACCAACTCCGATCCCGGCATCCGTCGCCCTGTACTTTATAATCAGTCCGTGCTATTTTTAGAAAGAGAGAACAAAAAAGGATCAGCACTTAGGTATGATAAATTCAGTCGAAAATTCAAGCAGGCACTCCGTCGTCGTAACCTATAAAGCAGGAGAGCCGAGGCGGGCCCAGATAAGGGAACATTTCGGCCCGGGAGCAGAGGTTTCCTTTCTCAGCGACATGCCGCCTGGATTGAGGCAGCAAACGCTGATCAAGGGTGAAGCCATGTTGTCCTGGTTTCTAAGGAGGGAATTGGGGCCGAGCGAATTTGGACTGCTGAAGAACGTCAGAATGATACAGTTGCTCTCGGCAGGCGCTGATTCCGTTCCCTTTGCCGACGTGCCTACGGATATTGTCATCGCCGGCAACGTCGGTGCTTATGCGGAACCCATGGCCGAGCATGTTCTTGCCATGGCTCTTGCGCTGGCAAAGAACCTTTTCCGGGAGCACCGCAATCTCATGCGGGGAGAATTCAACCAATTGGTGCTGAACCGCAAATTGAGCGGGTCAATTTGCGGGATTCTCGGATTCGGCGGAATCGGACGGGCAACGGCTCGGTTGATGCGCGGCCTGGGAATGCGGATATATGCGGTAAACACCAGCGGCAGGACCGATGAGCCGGTGGAATTCATCGGGACGCTTGACAGCCTCAGGCGGGTGCTATCCGAGTCAGACGTCTTCGTCATTTCCCTGCCACTCAAGAAAGAAACGCGCGGCCTCATTGGCAAGCAGGAACTCGACTGGATGAAGCCGAATGCAATTTTGGTCAATGTGGCGCGCGGTGGAATTATAGACGAAGCCGCGCTCTATGCCCATCTTGTCAGCAACCCCGACTTTTCGGCAGGCATTGACGCCTGGTGGACCGAACCCCTTTCGCACGGGGAGTTCCATACGAGCTATCCCTTCCTTGAGCTGCCCAACCTGATTGGCTCGCCGCACAATTCGGCAATGGTCCCGGGGATTACGGACGAAGCAACCTGGCGAGCTGTTGAAAATGTGAAGCGCTTTCTGGACAATCAGCCGATCGTCGGTATTGTACGACGGGAGGATTATGTATAGAGTGATCGGCAAAATGCGAATGTACAGCGGATGGCGTGGATGATCCATACGCTAGCGCATGCCGCGGTTACCTAATGGTTATTATGCAGGGAGTATGATCATGGACGATATAAAGAGAATCCTCGTGGCAAGCAGGATGACAAAATTCGACAGAAAGGCCGTGCACTACGGTGTTTCTCTTGCAAAAATGTATGGTGCGGAACTCTATCTTATTCATGTGCTGCACGATCCCTTCGGCATCGAGGGTTGGAACCTTCCGATGCCGTCGCTTGAAGTGGACTATCAAAGGGAGATTCAGAAGGCCAAAAAGACGCTTGACGAAATGGTGGCCCGTGAACGCGCACAGGGTCTCGGCGTGAAGGAGCTTGTCAGGGAGGGCGATCCAACCGACGTGATTCTGAAAACCGTTCGGGAGGAGCATATCGATCTGCTCATCATGCTGGCCCATGAGGAGGGAAAACTCGAGCATTTTCTCTGGGGTCGGAGCAACGATGAAATCATCCGTAACATGCCGTGCTCGGTTCTGCTGATTAAGAAGGAAGTAAAGTTCTACTGAAGAACGGCAGATCGGGAAAGAGGCAAAGAACAGGCAAAACGATTTTTATACCCCTTGTAAGGGGCGCGGGTATGCGTTCTTTGCACGATACTTGCGATCCTGCCCAGGGTGGTGAAATGATGAACAGTGCACGTGCGACAGTATCGGTCTTGGGCCTTGCGGCAAGTTTATTTCTGTTGGGATGTTCCGGCGCACTCCCTGCAAATCTCGGCGTCCGGGATGGGTGGCTGGCTCCCTGCCCGGAAACGCCGAATTGCGTTTCGAGCCAAAGCACGGACCGCGAACATGCCATTGAACCGCTGTCGTACTCAACATCAAAGGGAGAAGCCCTGGCCGATCTGAAAAAAATCATCGGTCAGATGAAGCGGGCAAGGATCATCGAAGAACGGGACGGCTATATTCACGCCGAATTCACCAGCGCAATCTGGCGGTTCGTGGACGATGTCGAATTCTTTGTTGATGAAAGCGCACACGTAATCCAGGTCCGGTCGGCGTCGCGTCTCGGGAAATCGGACTTCGGCGTAAACCGGAAACGCATCGAAGCCATACGGGCGGCATGGAAGGCAGGCGAAAAATGACGCCGCTCGATTCCTACCTGGTGCACAACCCCCCCCTGTTCTCGGTCATCATCCCCGTCCTGAATGAAGCACCGGGAATCAATGAGGCGATAAGCCTTCTTCAGGCACAGGAACCCGCTGGCGGTAGGGAACTCATAGTAGTGGACGGCGACCCATCGGGAAGTACGATCAGCGGGATTACTGCGGACCGCGTGCGAAAAATGATATCTGAACGCGGTCGGGCTCGTCAGATGAATAACGGTGCGGCAATTGCAAAGGGCGAAATTCTGGTTTTCCTGCACGCCGACACCCGGCTGCCTGCCCGGGCGTTTTCCCTGATCCATCAGACAATGAGCGACCAGCGTTTCGTTGCCGGGGCTTTCGATCTCGGGTTCGACACACACCGGATGATCTTCAAAATCACGGAGAAATATGTCCATCTTCGCAGCAGGCTGACCAGGGCCCCCTTCGGCGATCAGGCGATATTCATCCGCCGCGGCTATTTTCAAGAGCTGGGCGGATATCGGAATATCCCCATCATGGAAGACGTGGATTTGATGAAGCGCATAAGAAGGCGTGGCGACCGCATCGCCATCATCCCCGAGAAAGTGCTGACCTCGCCGCGCCGGTACGAGGCTGAAGGGATTCTCTACGGCACGTTCAGGAACTGGATGCTGCAGATGCTGTACGGCTGCGGCGTGTCGCCCGAGCGTCTGGAAAAGTGGTACCGATCATAGTCACAAAACCAGGGTGGATTTTTTCTCCGTCCTGTCGCCCGCCATATATGCAGTCATAATCCTGACCCATGCTCGAAATTATGAATCAAAATGAAGCAATTTTACGGGCAAGGCCGTTCGGCCCCGCCCAGCTTTGGATTCGTGCTATTCATTCTTGATTTATTTCCATGAGAAATGTATGATACAGCGCAACTTTTTGAGGGATCTTTACGGAGCGGGAAGGTTGAAAGAGACATTGAACAGCAACCTGGGATACGAAACAACCTTTTTCACCGCTGTCGATTGCTCATGATCCTGGAAGAAGGAGTTCATGATTATGAAAAATGGTATCTGTTCCCGGTTCCTCTGCCTTTTTTTTCTGGCAACAGTCCTAGTGACGGCCAAACCTGCCCTGGCCGTGCTCGGTGAGTCGGTGGATTCTATCAGCTCGGACCGCAGGGCTCTTGTGGCAACGCGGGGCTCGGTCACGGTCCACGATGGTTATCAGGTTCAGGAAATTGGGTCTGATGCGATTACGATCCGGGAATACATTTCCCCATCGGGTGTCGTATTTGCTATTGCCTGGAACGGCATAGCCGTTCCCGATCTTACCAGCCTTCTCGGATCCTACGCAAACGATTACCAGACAGCGCTCAAGCAGGCTCCACGCAAGCCCGGGCGCCGGTTTCGTCAGATAAAAACGGACCGGGTCGTCGTCGAAAGATGGGGTCATATGAGGAACCTGCAGGGCCGTGCGTATTCCCCGGCCCTGGTCCCGCAAGGAGTGAGCATTGATGAAATCAAGTAATGTACTGATCCTTCTGTGTCTTCTTGTTCTGACGGCCGGTTGCGGCGGCGGTGGAGGAGGAGTCTCCAACACGAAATCGGGCACTTCGGCAACGCTTGTTCGCATTACTGTGTCGCCGACAAGTCCGAGTATCGCATATGGGATGTCAGAACCTTTTACTCTTACGGGAACTTATTCGGATTCCTCTACGAAGATTCTGACAGCAGCGGCGATCTGGAATTCATCAAATCCCAGTGTGGCAACATTCAGCAATTTGACAGGAGTAGCCGCTTCCTCTATGACGGGTACCACAACGATTGGTGCATCCTATGGAGGCTTTTCGCAGTCCACGCAGCTGACGGTGACCCCGGCTGCTCTGGTGTCAATCACGGTGGCGCCTGCATCCTCGAGCATTGCCTTTGGAACAACCGAGCAGTTTACCGCCACGGGCACATACACGGACAACACGACGCAGAATCTGACCACGTCAGCCACCTGGATCTCTTCCGCCCCCGCTGTCGCCGTGGTCAGCAATGCCACGGGATCCAATGGTTTGGTCACGTCACAGGCGACGGGTACAACGGGTACGGCGTTGATTATGGCCAGGTCAGGGTTAGTCTCAGGTTCTACGATGCTGACAGTGACTGGAGGGATCGCCGCGACCGCCAATAACGTGCTTTCCATTACAGTGAACGGATCGCTTTGTTCGTCTTCTACTTCAGTTGGTTATGTCAACAAGCCCTGTGTCAGCGTGAAAGTGTGCGCGCCTGGTTCCACCACGGCCTGCACTACAGTCAGTGACATTCTGCTGGATACGGGAAGCTTCGGTCTGCGAATTTTCAAAACGGCATTGACAGTGCCTCTGACTCAGGTTACCGCCAATGGAGGATCGCTTGCCGAGTGCGCACAATTCGGCGATGGTTCGTCGGAATGGGGGCCTATTAATCTGGCCGACGTTGTCCTGGGGAATGAAACCGCGGCCAGTGTCCCAATCCAGGTCATCGATTCCACATTTGGTACTGTTCCCGGTACTTGCGGCACACCAGATCAAACACCTGAGGCGGCGGGATTTAACGGTATCCTGGGCGTCGGCGTTTTCGGCGAGGATTGCGGCTCGATCTGCACCACAGATTCAAATCTCGGGCTCTACTACTCCTGTAATGGTTCGGTTTGTAACGGGACCACGGTTCCGCTGGCCGATCAGGTCCATAATCCTGTAGTAAGCCTTCCCACGGACAGCAACGGCGTAATCGTGGAGCTTCCGGACGTATCGTTAAGCGGGGCGTCTTCAGCAAACGGCAACCTTGTCCTTGGAATCGGCACTGAGACTAACAACATCCCCCCCGGCGTTACGACGTACAGTACCGACGAGTACGGAGAAATCAATACAGTTTTCTCCGGCACGACCTACGCTGGCATCATCGACAGCGGCTCGAACGGGCTTTTTTTTACGTCACCCTCTGCCAGCATGATTCCCAACTGCTCTTCATCTTCAGAGTGGTTTTGCCCGTCGACCACGACAACTCTTTCCGCGGTTAATAACAGCGCGTCGGGATCCACTAGCGGCCAGGTCCTGTTCTCGCTTGGCAACTTCGTCACTCTTGCCAACGCCGGCAATAATGTGTTTAGCGATATAGGCGCGGAGCAACCGTCTTTGTTCGACTGGGGGTTACCGTTCTATTTCGGACGATTCGTTTATGTCGGGATTGAAGGGCAAGGATCCAGCCTGGGCATAGGACCCTACTTCGCGTACTAGGGGTTGGATGATCGCATGCGGGGGGCGGCTGAGAAATGAACGCAGACGGGCTTGTTTTCTTCGTTTCCGGCAGCCTCACACGCGGCACTTATCGACAAGCGTGTCAGGATCGGTTAAATCATAATGTAGGGAAAGCATGCCTGCGAAGAAAATCTATATTATTTCCGATGCCACAGGCCAGAGCGGATTGCACATTCTGAGGGCGGCCCTGGTCCAGTTCGAGCACGCACGCACGAGAATACTGCTTTTTCACGACATTGACACAAAGTCCGCCCTTAAAAAAGTCCTTGAACAGGCAAGGGAGGACAAGGCTCTCGTCGCGTTCACGTTTGTAAGAAAAGATATGAGAGGTCATGCCAGCGACTACTGCTTGAAGCACAATCTTTTTCATCTCGACATCTTGGGCCCGCTCATCAACAATCTCTCGGCCTATTTACGGCTCGAGCCGCTTGAAACACCGACCCTTCTGAGAAGGGTCGATGAACGTTATTTCAAACGCATTGATGCGATCGAGTATACCCTCAACCACGACGATGGCAGGGGAGCAGAACGTCTTCATGAAGCCGATATCGTCATCCTCGGCCTCTCGCGCACCTCTAAGACGCCGACCTCTTTTTTCCTGGCCCAGGAAGGCTACAAGGTCGCGAATGTCCCGATCGTGCCGGGCATACCCCTACCGGAAGAGCTGCTTCAGATCGATCAGCACAAGATCGTCTGTCTTAATATAGACCCGGAAGTCCTCCAAAAGGTGAGGAAGGTGCGCCAGAAACAATCGGGGCTCAAGCCGAGCTATAGCGACTTTAAGAAAATATTCTCCGAAGTTGAGTATGTGCGGGACCTCATCAGACATCACCGAAGTTGGGGAGTTGTCGACACAACGAACAAGTCGATCGAGGAAACCGCTTGGGAAATCATCCATTATGTGTTCGGCGACGATCACGAAGAATATCATTAAGCGGGACACGGACCTTCGCCGGGAATGAATCTTCGCGGTAAGCGCGGCCCGGTGAGGCATGCCTTTTCTCAGATGAAAACCTGGCTGATGCTGTTCCTTTTCGTTCTGGTGCTGGCGCCGGCAAGCCGCGCGCAGGATAAACCGGTTCTCTTTTGCGAAGACTTTTCCAGTCTGGCCAACTGGAAACCCTTCTTTTTCCCGAACATCAAGAAGCATACGGTCTATTCCCTGGAGAAGGAGGGCGAACATCACGTTCTGAAAGCGGAAAGCCACGCCTCGGCATCGGCAATCGTCTATAAGGATGCTTTCAACGTCTATGACTACCCCAAAGTCAGGTGGCGCTGGAAAGTGAGCAATGTCTATAAAATGGGTTCAACAGGAAGCAAAGCCGGGGACGATTATCCGATGCGCGTGTATATCATGTTCGCGTACGATCCTGCGAAGGCGGGGACTCTGGAAAAGATGAAATTCGGTATCGCGAAAAAGCTTTACGGAGAGTATCCTCCGCAGAGCAGCCTTAACTATGTTTGGGCAAACAAGGACCAGCCTGAATCGATCGTCGACAGTCCGTATACCGACCGGTCGAAGATGATCCTTCTGGAGAAAGGCGCGCGAAACGCAGGCGTTTGGCTCGATGAAGAGATCGATATCGTGGCTGATTACCAAAAGGCCTTTGGGACGAAACCTCCCGCCCGCGCGCGAATCGCGATCATGAACGATTCGGACAACACCGGGGAGAGTTCAGTGTCTTTTATGGAATATATCGAGGTCTTCCGATAGCCCCATGTACGATACGCGCTGCGTTATTCTGTTTGTCAAGCTTCCGGAAAAAGGGAAGGTCAAATCCCGCCTTGCAACCTCCCTGGACGGTGATGTAGTCCTACGCTTATACGAATGCATGGTCCTCGATGCAATCGATATGCTGAACGGCGGACATTACTCTTTCCGCATCTGCTTTGATCCCCCCGAAGCGAGCGATAGGATACGACAGTGGCTGGGCGATGCTTATTCCTATGTACCGCAGCTGGGGGACGACCTCGGGGAAAAGATGGAAAAGGCTTTTTCTCGAGTTTTTTCGGACGAGGTTAGGGAGGCGGTCCTTATCGGGAGCGACGTTCCGGGAGTAACTGCGGCGATCATCGATGAGGCTTTTGAAGCATTAGCAGCACATGACTCAGTGATCGGCCCCGCCAGCGATGGCGGATATTACCTGATTGGTTTCAGGAAGGGCGCTCTTTGCCCGGATGTATTTCATCACATGACGTGGAGTACCGCCTCCGTCTTTGAGGAAACCGTCAGGAGACTGCGTCGGGCGTTGTGTTCGGTCCACGTCCTTCCGGAACGCACTGATGTGGACAAGAAGGAAGATCTGCTTACGCTCCTGGGACAGCAGCACGATGGCAACGCTCTTCGTTCGAGGACTCTGCGATATCTTACTAGTATTCGAAGCAGCATGCTAGATTAGTTCAGACGCATTTATTCCGTCTTACGAACCAATCGCTTTCAGATAATCGCCGGTCCGGCCGGAAAAGGAGAGGAGTATGGACAAAAAGAAACAAGTGACGGAAATCCTCAAGAGGCTTAAAAAAGAATATGCAGGGTCTCCGCAAACGGCCCTGCATTATACCACTCCCTTTGAACTTCTTGTCGCAACGATCCTCTCCGCACAAACCACGGACGTTCAGGTCAACAAGGTGACAGATAAGTTGTTCAGGAAATATCGCACCATCGAAGACTTTGCGAATAGTCCGCTGGGACAACTGGAGAAGGATGTCGCGTCTGTTAACTTCTACCGGAACAAGGCTAAGAATATCTGCAATTGCGCGAAAATGCTCCTGGGGCAATACGGCGGAAATGTTCCGAAAACCATGGAGGAACTGATTACCTTGCCCGGCGTGGCGCGGAAGACGGCGAACATCGTACTGTCGAGTGCTTACGGTATCAACGAAGGCATTGCCGTCGACACGCATGTAAAGCGTCTCGCCAACCGGTTGGGCCTTACCAAACACGAGGATCCGGTCAAGATCGAATCCGACCTCGTCAATGTAACGCCGCGCAAGGAATGGGGCAATTTGTCTCATCTTTTGATCTTTCACGGCAGGAACGTCTGTGTGGCCAGGAACCCTGATCACGGTTCGTGCGTTCTCTTCGATATCTGCCCCTCAAGAAATATCTAAACGGCTGGTCTGTGCACTGCTCCCCCTGGCTGCTGTTGCTGGAGGCCTGAGCTATATGAGGCTGCCCGGAAATCGGAGAACGGAAGAGAACCCTGGAGTTCATTCCCAAACAACGGCGGCCTCTGTTATTGTGTTCCGGCCGACCCGCATTGGGCGCCTGTTGCGTTTAATTTTGCCAAGATTCACCGGGTAAAAAAACATTTATCAAATAGAGAAATGCAGGATTCAAGAAATATCCACTCATCGCTCCCCTCATTATGCACACCAGGATCTTATAACGTACTGACAATTTAAGACAAAAGAAGTTCTAAAATTAGAACTTGACATGCCTGACGGTTTGTGGTAAATCAAGACTAAATAAATCCTATATAACTTTCTTAAGGGAGCGAAAATGGATCTTGTGAATGTCAACAAGCTAGGAGTTGTAAAGGGAACGGCTGTTAAAGATGCGGCAATGGCGAATTTCCGCGGTGAAACTCATGAGGTCGGGCTCTACCTTGCCATGGCACGTCAGGCCCAGCGTCAAGGATACCCTGAAATAGCGGAAGCGCTCAAGCGTATAGCCTGGGAAGAGGCTGAACATGCAGCCCGCTATGCGGAAATGCTGGGTCTCGTTTCAGAACAGACCAAAGAGAACCTGGAAAAGATGATGCACGGGGAAATCGGAGCAAACAAGGGAAAGCGTGAAGCCGCCGTCAAGGCGAAAGAAGTGAATGTCGATGAGGCGCACGATCTCTTTGATGAATCGTCTCGGGATGAGGCGCGCCATGCTTTGATGCTCAAAGGCCTCCTGGAAAGGTTCTTCAATTAATTATGCTCGTGACGAGAGAAACCGATTACGCCGTGCGTTGCGTTTTGTATCTTGCCCGGGAGCAAGATCAGATAGCGAGCGTCGGCGAGATCGCAGAACAGATGCAAATCCCGAAAAGCTTTCTTGCCAAGATCCTTCAGCGGCTGGTACGCGAGGGGATTGTCGAGTCCATGCGCGGCATGAAGGGCGGCTTCCGTCTTCTGAAAAACCCCAACCACATAACCCTCCTGGAGGTGCTTACAGCCATCCAGGGCATTGCAGCTATAAACACGTGCGCGGTCGATAAACGCCGTTGCAGCTTGAGTTCCCATTGCGCGGTTCACCCCGTTTGGCTGGAAATCAGGAGAGAAGTTGAGAGACGTCTTGCTACACAGACAATTTCCGGCCTGATAGAATCCAGGTAGCTGACTGAACGAAACGAAGCTGCGCTATCACTTACATGAATGAGGACCTTATCTGATTTTAACAAGGCTAACAAAGATGCATTGAACGATCAGAAAATTGCATTTCGTTGCTGCTGAGGGGAATGTGCTGCATTCTTTAGGAAAGGGGGGATGCTACCCAAGATTCAGCGCAAAATATTCGCGAAAGCAGCAATTTTTTGGTGATAAAATAGGACATAAAATATCCTATATAACAGGCGTAAGGAGGTTTGCTCATGTCGGAGGCAACAGTTTATGCGGGGAAGCCCGCCAAGGGTTTCGCACTCTCCGGGACGTTTTGGGGGAGGTATCCATTATGATCGGACTGTTTACAATGAGAAGGAGGATCCTATGGACGTTGTGTCGTTAAGCAGATTACAGTTCGCCGTAACAAGCATGTTCCACTTCATATTTGTACCCTTGACGTTGGGACTGTCAATCATGACAGCGTACATGGAAACACGCTGGGTGAAAACGGGTGATGAAGTATATTTAAAGATGACGAAGTTTTGGGGGAAACTTTTCCTGATCAACTTCGCCCTCGGCGTGGTGACGGGCATTACCATGGAGTTCCAGTTCGGCATGAATTGGGCGGAGTATTCCAAGTACGTGGGAGACATCTTCGGGGCGCCCCTTGCCATTGAAGCGACGGTTGCATTTTTCATGGAATCGGTTTTTATCGGCCTCTGGATCTTCGGCTGGAACCGCGTCTCAAAGAAAGTGCATGCCCTTTCCATCTGGATGGTTGCGATTGCGACCAATCTGTCGGCACTCTGGATCCTTCTGGCCAACGGCTGGATGCAGCATCCCGTAGGGTATGAGCTCAAGAACGGCCGTGCGGAAATGGTGGACTTCGGAGCTCTTATTACGAACCCTACCGGATGGTATAAGTTCTTCCACACCGTGACCTCGGGGTACGTGGTCGCGGCTTTCTTCGTTATGGGGATCTCCGCGTATCACCTCCTGCGGAAGAACGAGGTCGAGTTCTTTAAGCGGTCTTTCCGTATGGCCGCCGTCTTCGGACTTGTCTCCACCATCCTCGTGGCAGTAGGCGGCGATTTTTCTGCGGCTAATATGGCCAAAACCCAGCCGGCAAAATTCGCAGCCTCGGAGTCACTCTGGGAGACGCAAAAAGGCGCGGGATTTAACTTCGTCGTCATCCCGAACGCGGAGCGCGAATGCAACCAGCTGGAGGGTCTGTGCATACCGAACGGCCTGAGTTTGCTGGCGTTCCATACTCCTGATGCAGAGATCAAGGGGCTCAAGGATTTTCCCAGGGAGGAACGGCCGCCGGTCGGCCCCACCTTCGTCAGTTTTCGGCTCATGTTTACCCTGGGGTTTCTATTGATCCTGCTTGCCCTCCTCGCCGTTGTGTACGGAAGGAAAGACACGTTGGAGTCACGGCGGCTCTTCCTGACCATCATGCTCTATGCCATTCCTCTTCCGTATCTTGCCGCCCAACTCGGATGGATCGTGGCTGAAGTGGGCCGGCAGCCCTGGATTGTCTACGGCGTACTGAAAACAGCTGCGGCAGTTTCACAGTCCATCAGTCCAGCGCAAGTCTGGGTTTCCCTGCTTGGCTTTACCCTGCTCTACGGCAGTCTGGGCGTCGTCGACATCTATCTGTTGACGAAGTACTCGAAAAAAGGCCCCCAATAACGATCTCTCAACAAAGCTGAGAAAGAATAAGAGAGGAGATATCATATGGAATTTCAGGTGATCTGGTTCATTCTTTGGGCGGTGCTATGGGCTGTATACTTCATGCTCGACGGGTTCGTGCTGGGCACCGGCATGTTGCACAACTTTCTCGGGAAGAGTGATGCGGAAAAACGCGTTTTGATCAATTCGGTGGGTCCCGTATGGGATGGGAACGAAGTCTGGCTCCTTACGGCAGGCGGCGCCACCTTTGCGGCCTTTCCCAAAACCTATGCATTGATGTTCAGCTACCTTTACACCGCGCTGCTCCTCTTGCTCTTCGCCCTGATCATCCGGGGCGTATCCATCGAATTCAGGGGAAAAGGCGAAGGCGCTGGATGGAAACAAGGGTGGGATATTGGCATCGGGATCGGCAGTTTCCTGCCGGCGCTGCTCTTTGGCGTGGCCTTCGGAAACATATTTGAAGGACTGGCAATGGATGCCGCCGGCTATCACGGGTCACTCATCTCGCTGCTGAACCCCTATGGGCTGATCACGGGAGTTCTTTTCGTCCTGCTGTTCCTGGTTCACGGCTCACTGTACCTCAGTGTAAAAACCACTGGCGATTTGAGTACACGGGCGGCTAATGCTGCGAAGAAGATCTGGCCGGCCCTCCTGATCGTCGCCGTCGTTTTCCTGATCGTCACAGCTTTTGCCACGAGGTTGTATGACAACTACCTGGCGTCGCCGCTGCTGCTCATCGTCCCGATCATCGCGGTCAGCGCGCTTATCGGCATGAGAATATTCATGGCGAGAGGGGCATCCCTTCTTGCTTTTGCATCGTCCTGCGTCACGGTGGTGATGGTGGTTTTTACCGGCGTCATCGGCCTGTTCCCGAACCTCATCCCGTCAAACATGGACGCTGCCTCCAGCCTGACAATCTATAATTCATCGTCCAGCACCTATACGCTGACGATCATGACCGTTGTGGCGTTTATTTTTGTCCCTATCATCATTGCGTATAAGATCTGGGTCTATAGGATCTTCCGGGCCCCGGTCAGTGTGGATGAGGTCATGAAAGATCGAGAGGCATACTGAGAGTGGTGTGAGGCCTACTGGTGAGACTGAAGCGGCAGGGGGGAATCGACCCCTGCCGCAGTGCTCTAGTGGTAGGGTTTTGCTCTCTTGCCCGGCCAGTCCCGTTGCCGCAACCGGCATCGACTTATTCTTGCCTGCGATACATCCTTCCAGAAAGCTGCGTTCGTATCTGTCGAGAGTTCCTCTTGTTCAATGACATCCTCCCTGGCCTTGTCAGCATCATCAATTCGGCAACGAAAGCGGGTTTCCATGACTGTCCTTGACGAGTGGATGCTTCCGCATGCGGATGCGAAGATATTGGAGGTTGACCATTGATCGGGAAACCGGTAAGATTGCCTTATGAAGAGCGTGATGCTGTTCATGGCGCTGACCCTGGTGTTCTTGTGCATCAGCGTTCATCGCGTCAGGGCATCTGAGCAGCAAGACTCAGAGCCCAATTGCATGATAAATGCCGGTCCCTGCATCAAGACGGTGGACGGGCTCACCGTGGCTTTCGAGGTCACCCCCAAACCCCTGAAAGCCATGCGCAGTTTGCTCTTTCGGACAACCATCTCGAATCAAGGCAGTCCCGTCGCGGATGCATCCGTCTCAATCGACCTCTCGATGCCCGGTATGTTCATGGGGCAGAATGTCATCGGGCTTACCCGTCTCCGCGACGGGATTTACGAAGGCAAAGGCGTCATCATCCGCTGCCCCAGCGGAAAAAAGATCTGGCGGGCCTCGGTTGCCATCCAGCGGGCCGGCAAAGAATCGGTAGCGAACTATATTTTCGAGGTTCAATAGTGATGAACGCCGGCTATCTTCTTGCTTTAACTACAGGGTTTTTAGGCGGGTTCGGCCATTGCATCGGCATGTGCGGCCCCCTTGTCGCATCCTCCTCGCTCCATTCCACCGCCATCGGCGTCTCTCATAATTCCCGTGCGCGGATTATCGATCAAGCACTCTACAATACCGGCCGCCTCACGACGTACGGAATTGTCGGCGCGATCATGGGATTCGCCGCTTCCTTCGTCAATGTGGCGAGCAAACTGATGGGGATCCAGAACGGGGTGATGGTGGGAGCCGGCATCGTCATGATCATCATGGGGCTCGGTATCCTGGGCGTTGCCGGTGGAACGGGCTGGCTTGAACGGCACAACTCGCTGGTGCTGGCCACGGCAAAAAATTTATTCGGCATCTCTTCCCATTGGAGATATTATCCCCTCGGCCTTGTCCTCGGTCTTATGCCTTGCGGCCTTTCCTACACTGCTTTTATCGCAGCGGCCGGTACCGAATCTCCGCTGGGAGGCATGCTCACCATGCTTTACTTCGGCGCCGGAACAGTTCCCGCTCTGGCTCTTTTTAGCGCTGCGGTGACGTATTTGGGGTCCCGCATGAGGCTCTGGATGCAGAAGGCGGGAGGAGTCACGGTAATGGTCATGGGGTTTTATTACATCCTGAAGGGAATTCGGTTATATGCTGAAATGTGATCACTGCCTTCTCCAATTTCCCGAGCGGGATGCAGTGTACGACGAAATCAACGGCGTCAGGAAAGTCTTCTGCTGTCACGGCTGCCAGGGAGTGTATCTGATTATTAACAGCGAAGGACTCGATGCATTCTACCGGCGCCGGAGGGCATGGACCCCGGGACCAGCCTCCGCCGCACCGGTCGACCTTGCCGCATTCACCCCGAATATCCGTCCTCTGGGGAGCGAACTTGAAACGGATATTGTCCTGGACGGCATCCGCTGCGCTTCCTGCGTCTGGCTCAACGAACGGATACTCCTGAAGACCGCCGGCGTGACCTTCGCCCGGGTCAATTACGCCACTCATCGGGCGCGAATCCGCTGGAACCCCGAGAAAACGGGCATCCAGGCGATCCTGTCCCGCATCACCTCGATCGGGTATACCCCCAAACCGTTCGTTGCAACGGCATTCGATGAGGAGCAGCGAAGAGCACAGCGGGAGATGCTGCTCCGGTTCGGAACGGCTGGCTTCTTGTCCATGCAGCTCATGCTCTTCTCCGTGGCCCTGTACGCCGGCTATTTCCAGGGCATGGATGTGAAGATCAAGAATATCTTCAATATCATTTCGCTCGGCCTTGCCACCCCCGTGATATTTTACTCAGGATGGCCTTTTTGGACTGGCGCGGTCAGGGGACTAAAAAGCTTCATGTTCAACATGGATTTCCTCATCGCGGCAGGAGCGGGATCGGCCTATCTTTACAGCATTTATCAGATGTCAATCGGAGGAGAGGTCTATTTTGACACCGCCGTTATGATCATCACCCTGATCCTGTTGGGCAGATACATCGAAGCAGGGGCCAAACGAAAGGCTTCGGAAGCCATCACGCGGCTCCTGTCCCTTGCCCCGCGGGAAGCGCGAAAACTGTTCCCCCCGGCAGAGGGAGGCGAGCAAGACGGAAAAACGATCCTTCCCGAGCGTCGGATGGTCTCCGTGTTCTCCCTCGTGCGGGGCGATCTCGTCGAAGTGATTCCGGGAGAAAAGATCCCCCTGGACGGGATCGTGCGGGAAGGCCAGTCCGAAATAGATGAAGCGATGCTGACCGGCGAGTCCCTGCCTGTTGCGAAACGCCCCGGCGCGGAAGTCTTCAGCGGAACCGTGAATCTGTACGGTCGTTTTGTCTATGAAGTAACGAGAGTCGGCAATGACACGGTGCTGGCGAGGATCATCAGAGCCGTTGAGGATGCACAGACAAGACGCGCTCCGGTTCAGGCTCTGGCCGACCGGGTGGTGTCGGTTTTCGTTCCCGTTGTCCTGTTTCTCAGCGTCCTCACGGCGGTATACTGGATTTTCAGGGGAGGTCCGGTTTCCTTTGCAGTGATGAATGCCGTCTCGGTGCTGGTTATAGCCTGTCCCTGCGCTCTTGGCCTGGCAACGCCTCTCGCAATCCTGATCGGAACAACCTACGGCGCTTCCCGGGGGATCCTCATGAAAGGCGGCGATGTTATCGAACGGGCGAGAAACATCGATACGGTCGTGTTCGATAAGACGGGTACCATCACGGAAGGGAAGCCGTCACTGATAGACTTTCATGGAATCGGCAGGTCAGACGCCGAGGCGCTCTGCCTCGCAGCATCCCTTGAACGTTTTTCCGAGCATTCAATCGGGAAGGCTATTACGGCAGCCGGAGGATCCTCTGCCCACGAAGAGGTGACGGGGTTTTCCGTGTCGCCGGGCAAGGGTATCCGCGGTTTTATTGCTGGAAAGGAGACGCTCCTGGGCAGCAGGGAATTTGTTGAGAGCGAGGGGATCGGAAAGAGTATGGATCATGGGGAGGTTGCCTTTGCCACATCCCGGCAAGCTGGCGGCGCTACGGTTGTATGCCTGGCATACGGCGGAGAACCGGCGGGAATCTTCGCGGTTTCCGATCCGCCGAGAAGCGAGGCTGCGGAAGCCGTGAAAATCCTGAAACGAAGTGGCCTCGATATTGTCATGATTACCGGTGACTCTGTCGCGACCGCGGAAGCCATTGCGAAGGCTGTGGGTATCGAAAGAGTCCGGGCAAAACGATCTCCGGCGCAGAAGGCGGAAGAAATCGGGAAAATGCGGATCGGCGGAAAACGCTGTGTCATGATCGGAGACGGAATCAACGACGCTCCTGCGCTCGTCGAAGCCGAGGTCGGCATCGCCATGGGCAGGGCAACGGATATCGCCCTGGAAAGCGCGGACATGGTGCTGATGCGGAGTGACCTGCGCCTTGTGCCCCAAGCACTCAAGCTGGCGAATAAAACTTTTTCCATTATCAGGCAAAACCTATTCTGGGCATTTTTTTACAATGCCGTGGCCATCCCCCTGGCCATAGCCGGCGTGCTTCACCCCATAATGGCTGCAGGGTCGATGGCGCTGAGTTCCGTGAGCGTTGTGGGCAATTCATTGCGGGCGAGGGTGCGCTGATGTCAAGCATGATCATACTGATTCTCATCTCTCTCAGCTTCGGACTTGCTGCCTGGTTCCTATTCCTCTGGGCCGTGAAGAGCGGCCAGTTCGACGATGTCGAACGCCCAAAGTACCGGATGCTCGATGATGACGAAAGCGACAAAGATCAAGAGAAAGAGAAAGGCAAAGAAAAAAATACGAAATCCGACGCCTGACGTCGAACATCTTCTTTTGTTTCCGAACCACCCGGTTCAGCATATAAATTCCTTCATTAATTGACGCCGTCAAACCTCGGACTTCAGGCCAGGGAGGATGTCAATGAAGCCTTGATTTGGCCTGAGGTCATGCGATGCGTGAGGTTTTTTCCATCCACCGGCAAAAAAGAAAAGAATCCCCTCTTGACCCAGTGACTGCCTTTCTGTATGATTCATGAAGAACCGCTGTTCATTTCAGGATTGCCATGACGATTAACAAACCCATATTCGACAACCGCACGGATTTCGACGAAAGCATCCAGCCCGCCCCAGAGGAACTCGAGGCGTTTCTTGCGAATGCTGGCAAGGAAGGCGGCGGGGAGCCGCGTATCAATGATCTGGCCGCGTACCGGCGGCTGCTCAAAGAAGTGGATGACTTTGTGCAACGCCAGGCGACGGACGACGCGGTAGCGGACATCCGGCAGCGGATATTGTTCGGCGTGCTCGACCATACTCAATTCGTCAACCCCGTCCTCCTGTCGGAAGTGGAACTGTATGCTTATCACCTGCACAGGCTCGAGTCCCTCGACTTCAAGAACCCGTCGGCCTTCATCAAGTCGGCGGAGCACGAGATTGGCCGCCTCAGCACAAAGAGAATAAACGATGTGATGAGGATGGAGAGACTCCAGCAAATGATCGCGGAGCGAAAAAAGATTCTCGCAATGCTCAAGAAACAGTGGCTGCAAATAGCCCCCGAACTGCGCCGCATCGCGCTGTATGTCAGGGAGAATCTGGTCAGAATTGAAAAACTCTGCGAAATGTCGGTAGTCATTCTCGCGGAAGCCGGAATCGGGCGGACAAAGGAAAAGCAGCTGATCGAGGATGTGAATAACTATTTCAAGGATCTGTTGAAAAGAGCCCTGCACCACGGCAAGATTACCAAGGAGAAGCTGGAAAAAGCCAGGGATGGGGTGGAGATGATAACATCGGAGCTGTCGATCCTCATCAACGAGGACGGTAACGCTCTCACAAAATGGTATGAAACGATCCATGATCATGTAAAGGCGACGTCGCAGGACATTGCCGTCGTGCTTGCCGATCTCGAGAGCAAAAAGGGCGGGACCGTCCTGGAGAACCTCAGCCTATTCAAACAGCTTGAGCACCTCCTTGTTTCACTTTTATTGGGTTGTCGACTTGAGATAAACCAGGCCGGCAATGGCCCTGGGACGCGGCACGACAGCATCCTCAATGCAAAAAGAACGGAGATGCTCGACTATCTCTTCGGGCAGGTGCAAAAGGAACGCAGGGCCCGAAAGGACCGCAGAACACAACCGGACCGGAGGAAAGCAAATGATCCGAACTACCGGGGGCCTGAACGCAGACGCGGCGGGGACAGAAGGAGCGGGAAGGGCCGGCGAAGCTGAGGGGATGCTTCCTTATGAAAAAATATTGTTCCTGTCTGTTCCTGGCGATAGTTCTCTGCTCATGCGGCGGGCGGCTTTCTCTGTCGCCCAAAGAACTGCGGCCCGGAACATTTTCCTATTGTGAATTGCTCAATGTGCCTTCGCAACCCTATCCTGTCCTGAAACCGAAACCCTATCTTGGCATCTACCTGGCTTCCCGGAAACTGGAGCAAGCCCCGTCGACCTGCAAAGAAAACTATTTTGTCCAGGTTGCCGGGATAATAAACGGTTCACCGGCGGACAAGGCCGGCCTCAAGGACGATGACGTCATTCTGTCCCTGAACAACAATCCCGTCTGTGGCGACGCGGTGCGCGTTGAACCATTGTTGAAAAAAATGATCGAGCGGGAAAAGATCGGCTCCCTTGCCGTGCTCGATATTCTTCGCGGGGACCGCACGCTTTCCCTCTCCGTCATCCTGGAAGAGCAGCCCACCCATGAGCAGAGGGAGGCGATGCATCCCGACATGGGGACATGCCCCACACAAACCTCTTTGCTGGGAAATGCCCTGAGCGCACAAGGCGCGCTTCCCGCATTGCACGCTGTTTACGACGGTTTGTATGAGAGGTCGAACAGTGTGCATAACCCGGGGTCTGCGCTGGAAAAAAAATCGCATCCGCTCCAGCTGGAACAGGTGACTTACCTGATGCGGCATCCCCTGGAAGCCGGAGAGGTTGCGAAAGAATTGTCCCGCGGTATCAGCGAGCCTTTCGAGAACGAGGATCCCGCTGAGGGCGTGCGGCGGGCAGCGGCCCTCCTCGACGTGAGTCTTCCCTCTCCGGAAAAACCGGAGGAAATCACGTTTCCCGCGCTCCTTCATGTTATGGAGGAAACAACGAGGAGTATCGACGCCGCTCTGTCCAATCTGACGCCGGAAGAAAAAAAGTTGCTGCAGGACAAGGCCCTCGATCCCTCGGACGACAGCCAGTGGAACAGGATTCTGGAAGTTTCCCTGAAGGTCGATCGCGCAGCCCTTTTCCGGGCCTTTACGCCTCTCCTTGCCTTTCTCACACGGGATAATCTGTCTCTTTTAAAAGCTGATCTGATACAGCGTTTTGGCGGAAATAAAGGGCCGATTCTCTATGAAGCCATGAGCCCCATCGGGAAGGTGATTGTCGGCGGCGAGGGGCCGAATGTATATACGGAGGACGCCGCACTCATCCTCGATCTTGGCGGTGATGATGTCTATCTCAATAATGCAGGCGGGACGCGGCCTGGCATGCCCCTCGCTTTGGTTATAGACTGGGGAGGAAACGACCGCTATATAACCAAGGAAAATTTCTCCCAGGGCGCGGGGCTTTTGGGTGGGGGATTTCTGATAGATCTTGGCGGCAACGATACCTTCATTGCCCGGGATGGCAGCCAGGGTGCGGGCTTCTGGGGGCTTGGTTTCCTCTATCACGGTGACGGAAACGGAATTTTCAGTGCCAGGGAATTTGCCCAAGGCACGGGACAGATGGGTATCGGCATTCTCGTGAATAGAAAAGGTGACGACCGGTATCTTTGCTCGTACGGGGGGCAGGGATTGGGGCTGTTTGGAGGGGCGGGAATTCTGTTTGATGAAGCAGGGAATGACTTTTATCAGCTGGGTGGACTGGAGCCAGATTTTCGTGACCCCTCGGCGTCCACGCAAAGCATGGGCCAGGGCTTCGGGCTCGGCGAAAGGCCGGAAAAAGACAAAGACGGGGTGCCCGGGGGCGTAGGCATGCTGATCGATAGCAGTGGAGATGATACCTACATCGCCGACTATTTTGCCCAGGGGGCGTCCTATTATTACGGTTTGGGCATCCTGGACGACAGGGCGGGCAACGACCAGTATATATCGGGGCGTTACAGCCAGGGTGCGGGGATCCATTCCTCTATCGGCGTTTTACTGGACCGGGCAGGAAATGATTTCTATTATGACTCGTTCGGTGTGGGACAGGGCATGGGACACGATTATGGTGTCGGCTTTTTCGAGGATGACGGCGGCGAGGACCATTATCAGGGAGGGTCCCTGGTGCAGGGTGCGGCGACAAACGGGGGCCTCGGGATATTTATTGATTTGACGGGGAAGAGGGAACATTCCTTCGTCAGCGAGGGACAGGCATACGTTGAAGGCGACAAGGGAATAGGGATCTCGATCACAAGGGGACTCACCGCTGATGCTCCTGCAATTAAGTTTGAGACAGGCAAGGAATGAAACGGTTTTGATAGGGGCCTAGACGCGCACGATCATAAAGTTCAAAATTACGTTTTTTTTGAGTTAAACTGATTTCTCGTCTGAGGGATAGAGGGGAATAGCGTCTCTTTGTCATAACTGGATGAGTCCGTCTATCAGACCGCGAACGGCGTTTGGGTGGTGATGAACATCGAATATTTTGATAAGCTGCGCGTCCAAAATAGGGTTTTTTGAGACGCTCACCGCGGTCCAATTTCAGGCAGCGGCCGGAAAAAAAGGGATCATTCATCATCAGAAATTGCAACGGCGCAATCCTGCCAGATAGATGCGCTATCCGTTATTCCGACGCAGCCGTTGATGACCTTCTGTCGTTTTACGACTCGATTGCTGTCGATCGTCCTGAATGATGGGACATTACAGCACATCAATGCGGACGACAAACGTGAAAAATAATCAAGACTGGATCGAAGCTCCTCTTGTCCTCATGACGGGATGAGCCGGCATGACACCGTAAGGACATTGCTCGATCTCGTACGAGACGATCAGTTAGGTGACCGTGACCGTATCCATTACCTCAAAAGACGTTATCATCATCGGCGCTGGTGCATCGGGCCTGCTCTGTGCAATCGAATGCGGTAAGCGCGGTCGCTCTGTGCTGGTGGTCGACCATGCGAAGCAGACAGGCTCGAAGGTCCGCATCTCCGGCGGAGGCAGGTGTAATTTTACGAACCTGCATGTGACCGCTGGCCACTACTTTTCTCAAAATCCTCCTTTCTGCAGGTCGGCTTTGGCGCGTTTCACGCCCCGCGACATCCTGGCCCTTGCCGGAAATCATAATGTCAATTATTACGAAAAAGAAGCGGGCCAGATTTTCTGTGTGAAAAGCTCCCGTGAAATAATCACCATGCTCGAATGGGAATGCGAGAAGGCCGGCGTGGAAATGCTGCTCACTTGTCTCGTGACGGACGTCAGGAAAAGCGAGAATTTTCTGATTGAGACAAACCAGGGACGATTCAACTCGGAATCTCTGGTGATTGCGACAGGCGGTCTTTCCTACTCCAATCTCGGTGCCAGCAGCTTCGGCCATGACTTGGCCAGAACCTTCGGGCTTCAAATGACCCAGGTCAGGCCGGCGCTTGTGCCCTTTGTTTTCTCAGGAAAGGACCAGCAGGTCTTTCGAGATCTTGCCGGTGTTTCTTTCGATGCAACCGTATCCTGCGGTTCCCGGAAGTTTCGCGGCAGCATCCTCTTCACGCACCGGGGATTGAGCGGGCCGGCGGCGCTCCAGGCGTCGCTGTATTGGGAACCTGGTTCAGCGCTGATCATCGATGTCCTCCCGGAGATTGACATACTGAAAATTATCGCTTCCCGGAGACACAGCAAATCTCTGCTGCACAATCTGCTTTCTGAATATCTGCCGAAGCGGTTTGCGCAAACGTGGTGCGGCCTGTTGCCCGATGCGAAGCCGATCAACGAGACTTCAGACAGGGAGTTGAGAACGCTCGCTGACCGTCTGCACGCATGGGAAGTCGTTCCTAAAGGCACAGAAGGGTATGCGACTGCCGAGGTGACCGCGGGCGGTGTGAACACCGATGAACTCTCGTCTAAGACCATGGAATCGAAAAAGGTGCCTGGCCTGTATTTCATCGGTGAAGTTGTCGATGTGACCGGGGAACTCGGTGGCTACAACCTTCATTGGGCTTGGGCATCGGGATTTGCCGCTGGCCAGTTCGCCTAGAGAGGAACATATGGCGTGGTTCGCATCAAGAGCGTAGGACATGCGCAATCGACAAGGAGATTGAGGCTGTGGGTGAGACCCTCGCCTTGATGCTGTGGGGATTCGAAGTTGTCTGGTGGCAGGACTATGCCGACATAGGTTTAAGCGGTTTCTGGCTACTCAATCCAAAAGGAAGGGAAAAGTAGATAGAGTGTCGATCCATGCCCGAAGAGAAGTTAAGGAAAAAACATTAAATTTCCAATATAATTTAATCAATTCCTTTCCTTGTGATAAGATAACTTTATACAGGCCATCAGTATAAATCGCGCATTTGGAAAAATGATTATGGGTCAAGAGATGCATTTACTGTTAAGATGAGTGGTTCAAAATAGGCTGATTTCATTTTATGAACGGGGCATTTTTTATAATACATTGATTTTAAAAGTTTTTTTCCCTCATCTCTTTCTGGCACTCGTTTTGCTGATATTGCTATTGTATTAGAAAAAAATGCTTAAGCAACACGATAACCGAAACGCAAATATTATATATTAATTGCAACAGAAACGGCATCAAACTAATCTCTAACCTGGCTAATGGATGGTGCTTGATGATGACAGGCCAAAGTGAAAGGCAACGGGTTTCTGTGCTTTTAATCAGCAATGATGAAAAACCGGCCTACTGCAGTTCCCTTTACATCAAAGGCAAAAGGGTGGAACAGTGTACATTCGGGTACTATGAAGACAGGATCAGTCTGTGCGAGGCTGACGTTATTGTTCTCGACAGCGGCTGTGAAGTATGGAGGGGAATGTTGGCTTTGCGCCAGATCAAACAAGCCCATCCTGATGTTCCCGTCATCTTTTTGTCTGACCAGAGCTCGGATGAAACCGTGGTCAGTGCCATGAAACTGGGCGCGCAGGAGTATTATCAGAAGCCGGTGAATGTCATCAACCTCCAGCAGCTCGTGGAAAATCTCTTGGCTGTCAGGCAGTCGACCGGGAGTGACGGGGTCCCTGCCGCAAATATGTCCCTAGGGAAAGCGTCGACTTCGCGCCTTAAAACGACCTTCTCTGACAAACCGCAGAACATTCTGCAGGTCATTTCCTTCATTGAAAGCAACCTTTGGTCCCCGATGGAACTGGGAGGTCTCGCACGAAAAGCCAGTCTCAGCAAATTCCATTTTTGCCGGGTATTCAAAAGGTATACCGGCATGAACCCTATGAAATACGTGAATTCCTTGAGGATAGGCCGGGCAAAGGAACTCCTGGCCGGGAATAAGAACAGCGTTTCGCTGGTAGCCAGCGAGGTGGGGTTCCGGGACCTGAGTAACTTTATCAGACAGTTCAAGAAAAACACGGGCGTTACGCCGACCGCCTATCGGCAGATGTCCCAATCACAAAATACCCCAGCGGCAAAGACATTTGCTGATCGGCAACAGGCAACACTAGAACAATAGCTTGAAAGGAATAACGTTCGGTTTCATCCGCATAATTGGAATGCCGGGTTGGAAAGTCAGCGTTAGTCATGCCCTGCGGCGTTGTTGTTGGTCATGATGAAACGCTGGAAGGGAGGCATGATGAAAATGAAATGGATCGCAGTCGTGGGCGTTTTACTTCTGGCCTCGCAGGTTGGTGCCGGGGACATGCAAGCACTCAAAACCCAGACCGACAAGGATAATTACAGTATTGGCGTCGATATCGTGCGAAAACTTAAGCAGCAGGGAGGCGTGATCAACCTGGATTTGGTTATACAGGGGATGAAGGACGAGATTACGGGAGAACAGCTTCTGGTGAGCGAAGATGATATTCAGAATGCGACAGTTGCCCAGGTCGAAACGCTGCTAAAACATTACCAAGACCCGACAGAGCATGTTGAAAGGAATGCCGATGTCGCAGACCAGATGACGCTGGAGAAAGCGACAGCAAACGACGTCTCCACAGAAAAATAGTCCCAGGATAATACTGGACCACGGATTGTGCAAGGTTCCGAGTTAACAACTCGGCAATCGTCAACATCAATGTCAGGTCGGTGTCAGTCAAGAGTGCATAGCCCCAAAAACGATGCTTGGAGGCACTTCACTTCACATTTGCCATATGGGTATGGCCAGAATTCACGGAGGGCCTCTGTTGATAATCCACGCATCGCACGTCTCAAGTTCGGCGTTCTTCCCTCTTGAGAATTTTCCAAACCGCCGCTCCGAAACTTTTTCATCATTCCACAGCCATAAAACCCTCTGCCCTAGCGATCTCCATTCAAACGGAGTATAGTATCTAGCAAGAGCACCATCGGTGTATCTTTAAACAGTTTTGTGCAATGATTTAGTTCTCATTAGGTCACCTAGAATTATCCTATGGTTAGATCTACCATCAGTCTTTGTCTGCGACGGCAACATATTGGGTCAAAACATTCCCTATATAAACGAAGTCTAGATTACAGCTCTGATTTTGAGATAAAGAAGACAGGCGTAGAAGACCGCCTGCCTAGACGAGTTCGATGACCGTCGGTGTAGAACGAAGTGGTAGCGCCTGAACAAGAAAAGTGATAAAATCGGACAAGGCTTGGGGGATACAACAATATCTCGCGAAATATCCATAGGGGGCCCGGGAGAGAGTGCCACATGAATATCAGTAATTCATTTTTTTATATGCTTATAAATAAAGTCATCAGTATGAATTATCATATTGCAATAAGAATGAGACCAGTTGTTGTTAACTATCCAT
>Ga0335081_10000485_pt1 | contig 68632 bp, 63 predicted proteins | sample Lox_Sample_35_FD_206713 | JGI IMG/M metagenome (GOLD analysis project Ga0335081, IMG submission 206713) | Soil microbial communities from Loxahatchee National Wildlife Refuge, Florida, United States - Lox_Sample_3.5 | ecosystem: Environmental > Terrestrial > Soil > Wetlands | place: USA...
TGCTTACTCCATCTGCATATTGGAGCAAATCCTCAGTATTTGACGCGCATTGAGCAGCATATATGAATTCAAACTGCCTATCCGATTGGATTGGCGAAAGCATCTCAATTCCGTTTTTCACAGCGCATTCGGATACGGAGCGCGCCGCCTTTTCGCGCTGTAAGAATAAAGAACGGCTTTCGGACGAGCACTGGAACTGTTGCAAAAAAATAGACCGCGCTGCGCGAGCACGAGCGCTCAAAAGGAAGCGCTCTTCGGAGATATCGCGAAGTGTTGGACATTGGTCTGAATCGAGCGACTCTATAGGGGTCAGTTCTCCACCCTTATTTACGACGTAATGTTCAAATGGCTTCTCATAATATCGAATCTGATCCTCCGACGAAAGTGGACCCTTCATGACTGCGCCACAGTGAAAGGAAAGGCAGTCATCGGAAGGTGAGGAGATCTTGGTCCCTAGGCATTTTCGTAACTCATTGATACCCTTCACCTGTCTACATTCTGCCATTGCATGTACCCAGCTCGCATCCGCATCAGAGGGTGACTTGAGCTGATCGAACAGACTATCCGCAATGTCGCACCCGGGATACCATGATCTGTACTGCCGACCCGCATTGCGCGCGACCTCTCTGTTTGTCTGATCTATAAGGGAGGCAAAGGGACCCGAAAAGACGTTACGATGATTGGCTGCTAACAGGCACTGTCGATTTAGCAAATCAGAACGAGATTCCGCAAATAAATTACCACGTAACATGTTCATAACGATTGACGCGGACACAAAATCGAAAAGTGGATTGTAAGAGCCCAGGTCCACATTATCCGCGGTCAGCGCACGTACAGTATCGAGAGACACATGGCCCCGCATGTAATCGTCTCGCAACGCAAAGACCTTGCTCACGGAGAGAACAAGATGGTCGACCTCGCCAGGATACCAGGGCAAAATTTCCAGTACAGGAACGAACGGGCCGCCCTTACCAACGCAAGAAAGGGTTCGGGGAAAGATGTCTGTCATTTCGAGTTCTTCGGATTTAATTGTGGAGAGCGATATAGCAAGTCCGATCGAGCCATGTTGACCGTCATGCCGGATCAGCGTTTGGATGATTCCCTCCAGGCGATCGACAGCGAAGGGGGCGAATCGCCGATATGGCATCGGGCTACTGAGCCGTTGGCTCGATTGAATCGAAGTAAAAGGCAAGGGCGGGAGTGTCGCGATTTTTTTATCGTCGCAGGACGTAAGTGAAATAATTGGACTCCGTAGAAATGAGATCGACGAGTCAACATTGATGAACTGTGGTAATGTCAGAAACGAAACTCGATGCACAACCCCATATCGAGGGAGCACTTGGTCAGTAGCGACAAAATATGACGGAGTAAGACAAATGTAAATTACATAGACAAATAGGGAGACGAACGCGCATGCCGCTATGCGATAGTAGCGTCTTAAGATGAGAGCAATGGTTAGGACGAAAGAAATAAGAATTATCCAGAATGGTAGCGTGTGTAGGGGAAATATAGAGGCAAGTAGAACGTAGAATACGGTTGTTGGTATACCAAATAAATAACGATTGATGGAATCTTTGATGTGCGCGCGGAACCGTTCGGCAACGGCCATCGCTTGCGAGGAGAGGCTTCGTCGATCGCCGGATCGCTTAGCAGCGGTCGTTCTACCCTGTGAGTGAGCGTCGTGATCGGACATTGCCTTCCAACCTAGGAATTAGCGCGTTGCGTCCCGGGCTTTGCGTCAGAATGCCTCAGCGCAATGGCTTAAGCTCGCACCCTTGGTTCTCGGTGGCTTGCTCGCTGGTGCTGATGCCCAGCTACAAGGCTACTCGTTTGATCATGGCCTATTCTCCGCGATCAACTCTGCCTCATACTCACCGACATGATCGCCCCAACCTTGTGTCCGCGCCATTCCGGCGAGCCGCTCCATCACTCGCAGTGACGGGATCCGTGCTTGTCCGCGCGCTGCCTGTAGGCTGCCCCCGGGCCGCCGCCAGATGAAGCGGTAACCTTCCTCTGTCGTGCCGTCGTCAAAGACGTACAGGCACCACTGAAGACAGAGTACCCAACCGCTGCTGGTGTCCAGCGCCACCTCATTGCGAACCTGAACTCGGCTTTGGACCGCCATCGACACCCCCTTATCAGTCGTATCAGACTTATACGACTGATAAGGCTGATACGCAAGCGTTCACTTTTGCCGGTTTTGGAATGCCAAAAACGGAAGATGCGCGATCTGATCGGTCATGCCGCCGTCGCAGGGCATGAGCAAGCCGCCGACGAAGAAGGCGTCCCCGCCGAGCGCGCCGCCGCCGAATCCATGCCGACCGTGTGGCATGGGCGAGGGTCGTCCACTTGTCGGCCTTTGGATTGTAGCCCTCATTCTCCGGAGACGTGTGATCGGGCAGCAGTTCGCCACACGACCCACGAAGTGATCCGCAACGAGTTCGCGCTCTACGGGGCGCGCGAGAGCTGCGGCCAGGGCCTGTGCGGCTGCTGCACCGTGATCGTCAACGGCACCGCGGTGTCGGGCTGTCTCTACCTCGCCGCCTTCGCGGACGGCGCCGCGGTGACGACGATCGAGTCGCTCGATGCGAGCGGCAGCCTCGATCCGGTGCAGGAAGCCTTCATCGAGCAGGGCGCGTTCCAGTGCGGCTTCTGCACGCCCGGGTTCATCCTGATGACCAAGCAGCTGCTCGACCGCCATCCCGACCCGGACGACGACACCATCAAGCACTGGCTGTCCGGCAACCTCTGCCGCTGCGCCGCCTATCCGGAGATCATCGCGGCGGTGAAGAGCGCGGCGAAGAACCGGGCGGCGGGGCGAGGCGCAGGAAATTACGCCTGACCCGCCGAGCCGGGCGCCCATCATCGCTCGGGCGGCTGCCCTGCTGCGCATCTCCGATGCATTACATCGAACCACCGAAATCGTGATCCTTCATCGCAATTTGCAAGACAGACATGGGTCAAGGCTCTACCGTGACTCCTCTCTATCATTACTTCAGATTTATTTCGAAGCCGTCCGCCGGAGCGGGACCATCAATGACCGCAAATTTTTGTGAGACCCTCCTGTAGCGCGGCGCGAGCGCGCCCCTCGACCCCGAAGCCCCGGACGAGAACCTTTCCTACTTCGCCCGACGGAATGATGCGTACGTCCATCACACGGCAGTCGGCGCCGCGTACTGTCGCTATCGCTTTAACGTGGTCCGAAGTCTGGAATTTGATGAAGGCCGCGTCACTCGTGCGACACTGGAGACTCGCATTGACTTCGACGGTCGAAGTCGGACCGGCCGAATTGTAGCAGACACTCTCAAGCTTGTGGTTGGCAACATCCACGCCGCCCCGTGCAAGTGCAGAACAACCGAGGGACGCGATGGCCGGCGCGAGGTATGCACTGAGCAGTTTGCCTGCAAGTTCATCGCAGGCGTGAGCGCTGCGGTACGAGGCTGACAGCGCGAGCGCCGCAACTCCTATTCCTAGCAACCTGGGAATCACTGGCTCGCCCTCAATCAGGATACATATCGGTCGAATCCTATACCATCCGAGGCCTGTACTGAAGTAGGCTGCGTTGAACAGGTGCGGCGCATCGTGGACAGAACGAGGCGCGTTGGTGAGGACAGCGGGTCTAACTCAATGAAACAAATGATGCCGATAGCAAGAGCGTGGACCTGGTCAGGAGCCGGATTCATTTCAGTTGCCCTTCTGTGGGCACTCTCAAATCGGAGCGGACTACCAGGCTCGTCTTTGGACGAACCGGTTCTAATCTCACAGTCGTATTTTCCGTTGGCCGGGGCCATGGCGAATTTAGCCTCCCTCCTCTGCTTGTTCGCTCTCTATTCAAAGGACGCTCGGCATCGAAATGCACGACACATTGCTCCCCCGAATACGCTTTTCGAAACCGACGAGGAGAGAAGCGCTCTGCTCTCCTGGGCCACCGTATTCATTTTCTTTTTCGCTACGCTTGCCGCGATCGGCTTATTTGGGTCTCGATACGCTAAGAGCGTTATACACGACTGGGAGACCCCGAAGGCCATTGGCCAGGGCTTCTTTGGGAGCCGCAGAGAGGCATTCGCGGTCGGGTGCAAGAAGCCTCCGTGTTTCGCGATGGCGCAACGTAAGTATCAAAAAAACGAACAACTCGAACAATTAAATGGTGTTTTCGAGTACAACCTACTTTGGACGGACGAATTACTGCTTTTCATTGTGCTGCTGGATTTTGCATCAGCAGCCTTTCTCATCAAAGTACTAGTTCGAGCGAGGCCTGCAGCATTGGTCCCGGTAACGGATTACTAGGATCGAGACATAATGAAGCGAGCGAGCGCCCTGGTCGGATGCGTTTGATGCCCGCCTTGGGCCTAATCGGTCACGATCATACATGCAACCATCACGAAATATTCCTGTTCGATGCTACTATACATTTGACACTCATTGTTTTATCGGACATAAGATGGGGATGACTTTCATTACGGATCACGCAAATGAAACGAAGCGCGCTCTTCGCCCTTGCCAGTCTGATCACTCTGAGCGGAACGGTTCCCGCTATAGCGGAGATGCACAACCCTAACACCGTACCCTGGCCTGACCATTCGAAACCGGTCCGCATCGGAGTAGATATCGCCCCGCAGCACTTTGGGGTCTTTACTATTACACCCAAAGGAAACGGTCATTTCAGTCTGGATTTGCGCTGCGAAAACGGCCAACGGGGAAGCAGGACTGACGGAACCTTGCACCTCGTTTTTCTGGGCGGAAGTCAAGAGTTAAAGACCGCTGATCAATACTGCCGAGTCGACCGCAACGAATTTGATCCGAAGCAAGAGTTCAAAAACTATCACCAGGATCTGGACCTATCTGGGGTCATCGACAAAATTACCCACATCAAGATTTCCGCGAAAGCAACTTGGTACCCCCCTCAACGAAATCAACCTCCCCGCCCACGACCTCCGGGAGATCAATTCAGGCAGCCTGGGCAGCCCCCGCAGTAAGCGAAATTGATTGCTGGCCGACGCATGGAGGCAGCCTCGACCCAGATCGGCTGGGGAGTCGCGATTGGTCCGCCAGTGGTCAACGGCGGGCGTAGACGTTGACCGCCAACAATTCCGCGAGTTGCCGCTTGCCGATCAGCGCGATTGGATCGTCGCGCGCGACCCCAACGGGCGTAATCGCCTGTCGCGCGTTTATTGCTCAGCGCGGCAACATCGCTCACGATACGTGATCACGTTGTTGTATCCCGTAGCGCAATGATCTGGTGGTCGCCGTCGAACAGTGCATTGAGCGCTCTTGCAATGCGCGGGGCCAAGTTGTGGTCGAGAAGCAGTTTCAAGCCGCAAGCTTTTGCTGGAATTCGACGGCATCGCGCACCGCTGCGACCGGCAGCTCGTAAAGAAGCGCGACGCGCTCGGGCGTCCCCTCGACCTTGACGGCCTGCACGATCGTCTCGATCGGCACGCCGCCTCTGTTGACGATCGGGCGGCCAAAGGCGCGTGCGGGATCGATCACGATCGAATCGCGCGAGCGGCCAAGCGGAAACCAGCGTGCAAGCGCATCGGCTTCGAATTCGAGGTCGTGCAGGCTCGGTTCGACCATGCGGTGAAAGACATTCTGGCGGCGCCGCAGGTCAACCAACTTGCCCTCGTGGACCCCGTCGATGATCTCGTAGAAGATCGTCTTGCCGTCTGTGCGAAATCGCCGGGTGGAAAACGGGCGCTGATCCTGCACGACCTCGACCGCGCGATCGAAGCAATCCCGAATCGTTTGGAGGCTCAGCCCGAGATCGCGGAACGTCTTGACGAAACGCAACTCGATCAGATCGCGAAAGCTGACCTCCAGCACGGGCTCATCTTCGGTCGGCGTGTAGTCGGGCTGCCACAGGGGCTTCGAGATCGCAGCGCCGTGTTTGTAGCCATAGAGCCAGCGTGCGACCGTGATACGCGTCACGTGGCGCCGGTCGCCGGGAACGGCGCGCGACAGGTCTGGCCGCCAGAAATTGATCAGCCGCAGCGCCTCGCCCGAGCCGTAGGAGCCACGACCCAAAGCATCGCCAACGGTGCGTGACGCGTCCAATGGACCCGACTCCGTTGCTTCCCGCGAAGCAAGATGAGTAGCGCGGGTGACCGGGATTGGTCCAGAGGTTCCGGAGCGCAGCAGCCACCATGGCGCGCAACACGGAGATCGGCGCCGGCGTCGCCGATCCGGACATGCGCGAGCGTTTGGTCGCGGTGGGCCCCGAGCCGCACGCGATGACAACGGCCGAGTTCGACCTGTTCATCGCCGACGAGATCGCGAAATAGCGCAAGGTGATCCAGTTCGCGGCGATCAAGCCGCTGTAGGGGGGCTCGCCCTCTCCTTCGTTCGCCGGGACAATTGCCTCCAATCGGGCACGGCGGTCTCCCTCTCCCCGCAGGGGAGAGGGGAACCGAGTCACGTCGCGATTGCCGCGATGCGCGCGGCACGATGGCATGGCGTGATCGGCCGGTAGATGCCGGATTGCACGCGGCCGTCTCCGCCGCCTTGCGGCGGCGACGCGATATCCGGCAGGGGCCGCAACCCGATCATCGGCGTGTGACGATCGAGGCCGATCACCGGCAGCCACATCATCGCGGGATCGGCGCGCGCAACGGCGGCGCGCGCCTTATTGGCGTCCGCGGCGCTCATGCCCTCGAACGACACCACGCCGAGCGCGCCCTGCGGGGCAACCGCGAAGGCGTCATCCGGCGCCGCGCTGCCGTCGAACAGATCGCGGCTCCAGTCGGTCACGAGCGATACCCACTCGGCGAATCCCCACTGCGAGACGTATTGCGGCGTCGCCAGCGCCTGCGGCGTATCGACCGTCCACAGCGCCAGATAGTCTCGCCCGCTGCCCGACGCGCGGCGGAAACGCTGGCAGCTGCGGAAATGCGGCTGTGCCAGCATCTGCGCCATCTTCGGGCCGCTGTACCAGGCATTCCACGCCTGCTCGCGGTCGGGCGCGGTGAAGTTGCAGCGGACGATGTAGACGAAGGCCATGGCGGCGGCTCGCGATGCCGTTACGACGCCTGGCGCAGCGGCATTTTCTTCAGCCCATCGAGAAGCGCGAGCGCGCGTCCCATGGAGAACTGGCGCGTCGCGGCGGAGTAGGCCTTGGGGTTGCCCGGCATCATGTAGCCGTGCAGCACGCCCGGAAAGATGTGCACCTCGACATTCTTCATCCGCGCCGGCACGGCGCGGTAGGCGTCGAGGACGTTCGCGGGCGCAACGTGGTCCTGATCGCCCCAGATGATGCACACCGGCGCCGCCACGCCATCGAGCTCGTGGATGTAATCGAGGAGCTGCGTGCCGTGGCACGAGATGCCGGCGTCGTAGCCGAGCCGCTTCGGCCCGAGGATCGCGTAGGGGCCGCCATAGCAGAAGCCGATCGCGGCGGCGCGGCCGTTGCACTGGGCAAGCTTGCGCATCTCGGCGAGCGTATCGGCCATGTCGGCCTCGCCGGCCTTGATCTTCTCCAGCCGCGGCTGCGAGCGCTGGCCGGCGCGCTGATCGTCGCGCGAGAGCGGACCCGGAATCGAGCGCCAGAAAAGATCGGGCGACGCCGCGATATAGCCGTGCGCGGCGAACTCGTCGGCGATGCCGCGGATATCCTGGTCGACGCCATGCACCGCGGAGGCGAGCACGATCGCCGGCGTCTTGTCGCTGCCGTCGGGCATCGCAAGATAGCAATCGAATGCGCCGCCCGCGCGGGAATCAATTTTAATGGTCTGGCCGGTCATCGGCTCCTCCCTGACTGTCCATTCGTCAGGGCAGGCTACCGCGTAAGTGGCGGCCGCGAAATCGGGGGGCCGTCCCCGGCTACGGCATGCACAGAAGTCGCCGCTCCCCTCCCCCCGCGAGCGAAGCGAGTGGCGGGGACCCGCCTTCGCTAAAGCCACGGCGGGCAAGGGGGCCTGTCCCGCCGAAGCCCGAAGGGCGAAGGCGGATGGGGGGCGCCGCTTGCTCGGAGCAAGCCTCATGCGCGTCTGCCGCAAACTCGGAGCAAGCGTAGTCCCCCCACCCCTCGCTCCGCAGCTTCGCTGCGTCGCTCGACCCTCCCCGCCAACGGGCGGGAGGGTAGCGCGCGGCATCTCAGTGCCTCCTCTGCTCATCCGGGCGCTTCGTTTCAGGCGGCAGGCTTTGCTGCGGGCCGCCCGTCGTCGCGCAGCACGACGTAGATCGCCGGGATCACCAGCACGGTCAGCAAGGTCGAGGACGCAAGGCCGAACAGGAGCGAGATCGCGAGCCCCTGGAAGATCGGGTCGAGCAGGATCGTCGCGGCGCCGATCATGGCGGCGAGCGCGGTGAGCAGGATCGGCTTGACGCGCACGGCGCCCGCCTCGAGCAGCACCTCGCGCAGCGGCCTGCCTTGGCCGGCGCCGTGGCGGATGAAATCGACCAGCAGGATCGAGTTGCGCACGATGATGCCGGCGAGCGCGATGAAGCCGATCATCGAGGTCGCGGTGAACGGCGCGGCGAACAGCCAATGGCCGGGCAGGATGCCGATCAGCGTCAGCGGGATCGGCGTGAGGATGACCAGCGGCAGGCGGAAGCTGCCGAACTGGGCGACGACCAGCACGTAGATGCCGAGCAGCGCGACCGCAAAGGCGGCGCCCATGTCGCGGAACGTGACATAGGTGATCTCCCACTCGCCGTCCCACAACAGGGTCGGCTTCGACTCGTCGGCCGGCTGGCCGTGCAGGCGGATCGCGGGCTTCGGCAGGGTGCCCCAGTCATGCGCGTCGATGCGGCGGTCGACCTCGAGCATGCCGTAGATCGGCGCCTCGTAGGCGCCGGCGAGCTCCGCCATCACCATGTCGGCGAAGCGTCCGTCGCGGCGGAAGATGACGGGCGAGCCCGCCTCCTTGGTGGCGCGCACGACCTCGCCGAGCTCGACGACCGTGCGGTTGCCGGGCAGCGTATTCGCCGGAACCGCGGTCGACGCGAGCGCCTCGCTCCAGGCGAGATTGCTTTTCGGCAGGCGGATCGAGATGTCGATCGGATTGCGATCCTCGCCGCGATGCGAGTAGCCAACCGGAATGCCGCCGAACAGCATCTGGATGGTGTCGTAGACGTCCTTCTGCTCGACGCCGAAGAATTCGAGACGGTCCTCGTCGATCGCGAGCCGCAGCCGCGGCCGCGGCGCGCCGACCGAATCGTCGACGTCGACGATGAACGGAACCGATTGGAAGATCTTCTTCACCTCGGCGAGCACCGCGCGCCGCGTCTTCGAATCGGGGCCGTAGATCTCCGCCAGCAAGGTCGCGAGCACCGGCGGGCCGGGCGGCACCTCGACGACCCTCACGACGCTGCCGGCCGGCGGCGTCAGCCCCTTGAGCCGGGCACGCAGGTCGAGCGCGATCGCGTGGCTGGTGCGGCCGCGTGCGGCGCGCGGCGCGAGGTTGATCTGCAGCTCGCCCAGCTCGGGCGCCTCGCGCGAATAGTAGTGGCGCACCAGGCCGTTGAAATTGAACGGCGCCGGCGTGCCGGCATAGACCTGGATCGAGCGCACCTCGGGCAGCGCGCGCGCCGTCTCGGCGGCGGCGAACAGGAAACGTTCGCTGTCCTCGAGGCTCGCTCCCTTCGGCAGGTCGACCACCACGGCAAGCTCGGACTTGTTGTCGAACGGCAGCAGCTTGACGGTGACCGCCTTGGTGACGAACAGCCCCATCACGGCAAGCGTCGCGAGCCCGACCCCGATCAGGAAGAGCCAGGCGGAACGGCGCGTGCGGATGACCCGACCGGCGACCCGCCGATAGAGCCTGCCGAGCAGCCCCTCGCGGTGCGCCGCTCCCTGCCCATGCGCCGCGCCGCCCTCCCGATGCAGGCGCAGCATCAGCCAGGGCGCGATCACCATGGCGACGACGAACGAGAACAGCATGGCGGCCGAGGCATTGGCCGGAATCGGCGCCATGTAGGGCCCCATCAGGCCGGAGACGAACAGCATCGGCAGCAGGGCGGCGACCACCGTCAGGGTTGCGACAATGGTCGGATTGCCGACCTCGGCCACCGCCGCGACGGCGGCTTCGCGGCGCGAGCGCCCGTCGCGCATCGCCCAGTGGCGCGCGATGTTCTCGACCACCACGATCGCGTCGTCGACCAGGATGCCGATGGAAAAGATCAGCGCGAACAGGCTCACGCGGTTGATCGTGTAGCCCATCACCTTGGCGGCGAAGAGCGTGAGCAGGATCGTGGTCGGGATGATCACGAGGGTCACCACCGCCTCGCGCCAGCCGATCGCGAGCGCGATCAGCACCACGATCGACACCGTGGCGAGGCCGAGGTGAAACAACAGCTCGTTCGCCTTGTCGTTCGCCGTCTCGCCGTAGTCGCGCGTCACCGTGACGGCGACGTCGGCGGGGATCAGCCGGCCCACGAGGGTCGCCAGACGATCGCGCAGCGCCTGCGCGACCACCACCGCATTGGCGCCGGAGCGCTTGGCGAGCGCGACGCTCACGGCCGGCACCGTGTGCCAGGCGCCGGCCTGCGGCGCCATGTTCCAGACGCGATGCTCCTGCGGGCTCGGCCCGATGACGACGTTGGCGACGTCGCGCACGTAGACCGGGCGGTTGTCGCGCGTCGTCAGCAGCAACAGGCCGATGTCGGGCACGCCCGCGAGCGTCTGCCCGGCCGCCACCACGCGCGTCATGCCGGCATCGCGGACCTCGCCGGCCTGGAACGAGCGGTCGGCGTCGCGCACCTTGGCGACCAGCTGCTGCAGGGTCACGCCGAACAGCGCGAGCTTCTCGGGATCGGGCTCGACGCGGATCTGCTGCGGCGAACCGCCGGAAATGTAGCTCAAGCCCACATCGTCGACCTTCATCAGCTCGGCGCGCAGCTTGTCGGCGAGCTCATAGAGGTCCTTGTCGGTCCAGCGCGCGGCCGCCTCCGGCTTGGGCGACAGCGTGACGACGACGATCGCGACGTCGTTGATGCCGCGGCCGACGATCAGCGGCTCGGGGATGCCGACCGGGATGCGATCGATATTGGCGCGGATCTTCTCGTGCACGCGCAGGATCGCCTCGTCGGCGCTGGTGCCGACGAGAAATCGCGCCGTCACCATCACGCGGTCGTCCTGGGTCTGGCTGTAGACATGCTCGACCCCGTCGATGCCCTTGATGATCGCCTCGAGCGGCTTGGTCACCAGCTCGACGGCATCCGGCGCCTTGAGCCCGTCCGCCCGCACCGTGATGTCGACCATGGGCACGCTGATCTGCGGCTCCTCCTCGCGCGGAATCCCGAGAAGGGCGACGAGGCCGACCGCCAAGGCGGCGAGCAGGAACAGCGGCGTCAGCGGCGAGCGGATCGTCGCCTGGGTGAGACGGCCGGAAAATCCGAGATTCACGGCTTCACCAGGCGGTCGCCGGCATCGAGGCCGGACAGGATCTCAATGCCGTCGGGCATGTCGGGGCGCGGCAGCTCGCGCCCGCGCTGGACCGGAACGTCGACGTCGCCGCGCGCGGCGGTGCGGACGCGGACGTAGTCGATGCCGAACCGCGTGGCGATGAAACCGGCCGGGATGACGAAGGTCATCCGGCTGCCCGCCGAGATCCACACGCGGATGCGCGCGCTGACGAAATAATCGCCGAGCCCCTGCACGGTCGCGTCGGCGACGACGCGGCCGTCCTCGATGCGCGGATAGACCAGCGCAATGGTGCCGAACCGCGGCTGCGATTCGCCGAGCTCGGTGGCGTCCACCCGGATCGTGTCGCCTGCCCGCAGGAACCGCGCGTGCCGCTCGGGCACCCGCAGCCGCAGCACGAAGTTCTGCTCGGCGATGTCGGCGACCGACTCGCCCGCCAGGATGACGGTGCCGACCGTCAACGGCACCCGCAGCACGCGGCCGGCGGCCGGCGCGAGCACACGCCCCTCGGCGAGCTGCTGCTGGACGACCGAGCGCTCGGCGACGCGCGCGCGCTGCGCATTGGTCGCGACATTGAACGCGGTGCGGATTTCGTCGAGCCGCGTGCGCGGCACCGTTCCCTTGGCGAACAGGTCTTCGGTCCGGGCGAGATCGGTCTGCGCCTGCGCGAGCTGGGCGTCGAGCCCGGCGATCTGCGCGTCGAGCGACTTGAGCTGCAGCGCGAGCTTCTCGTCGCCCACGGTGGCGAGCACCTGCCCGAGCTCCACGTGGTCGCCCTCGCGCACCGCAAGCTCGGCGACCGTGCCGCCGATGCGGGCGCGCGCCGGCACCACGCGCCGGCTCTCGACGGTGGCAAACACCGCCTTCTGGTCCGGCACCGCGGTCGGCGTCGCGACAAAAATGTCCTCGGCGCACGCCGGCCCGGCGAGGATGATCGCGAGCGAGATCAATGCGAGCGGACGAACGCGCATGCTGTGCCTCTTCTTCTCCGCAGCTCGGGGCCGGCTGGCCGCTCGGCGACGCTCGCCCGTTTCGCCGCAGCGGTCATTGATCTGGTGCAAACGCGCCCGCGCCATCGCGCGAGCTCGCTTGCAGACGGACGGCGAGACGGTCGCGCCGGACGGTGGGCACGCCGTCATTTCGCGGCCGCCGCCCGCGCATCCTTGATGGCGAGCCGGAAGGCCTCCGCGCTGAGCACGCCCGGCACGCGAAACGTTCCGATAATGAAGGCCGGCGTGCCGGGAAAGCCGAAGGCCTTCGCCTGGGCATCGTTGCGCGCGAGCAGCGAATCGATCTCCTGGCGATGCGCCGCGAGATCGGCATCCGCCTTGGCAAGATCGATTCCGGCGTGCGGCAGCAGGTCGCGAATGACCGGCTCCGACAGATGCGAGGTGGCCCCGATCAGCGCATCATGCGCCTGCGCATATTTGCCCTGGAATTTTGCGGCGAGCGCCATGCGGGCGGCATAGACGGAGACGTCGCCGAAGATCGGCCAGTCCTTCAGCACCAGGCGGATTTTGCCGTCCTCGGCGACCACCTGGCGCAGCACCGGCTCGATCTTCTTGCAATAGGGGCACTGGTAGTCGAAGTACTCGACGATCGCGAATTGCGCCGACGCATTGCCGGCGATGGGCGCCGCCGGATCGCGCAGCACGCTGTCGCGCGACAGCACGTCGTTCGCCCCGGCCTGGGCGACCGCGGGCGACACGATGCCCAACATCAACGGCGCCAGCAGCCACAGAGCCCTTGCCAAATATCGCAACACGACCTCCTTGCCGGCGCAATTGCGCGGCTTCGTCTCACGCCGCCGTTTCGGCGCCGGTCTTGAACTTCACCGGGATCTTCAGATAGCGCACGCCGTTCTGCTCGGCGGTCGGGAAGCGGCCGGCGCGGATGTTCACCTGGATCGACGGCAGCAGCAGCTTCGGTGCGGAGAGCGTCGCGTCGCGCGCGTTGCGCATGGCGACATAGGCATCCTCGCTCACGCCGTGCGCGATGTGGATGTTGTTCGCGCGCTCCTCCGCGACGGTCGTTTCCCACGCGTAGCGATCGCGGCCCGGCGCCTTGTAGTCGTGACACATGAACAGCCGTGTCTGCGGCGGCAGGCCGAGCAGGCGATGGATCGAGCGGTAAAGCCTGTGGGCGTCGCCGCCGGGGAAATCGGCGCGCGCCGTGCCGTAGTCGGGCATGAACAGGGTGTCGCCGACGAATACCGCGTCCGCGATCCTGTAGCTGATGCAGGCCGGCGTATGGCCGGGCGTCGCGATCACCTCGGCGTCGAGGCTGCCGATCGCGAAATGCTCGCCGTCGCGGAAGAGGTGGTCGAAATCGCTGCCGTCGGTCTTGAGGTCGGTGGCGTCGAACACCGGCCGGAAGATCCGCTGCACCTCGCGGATGTTCTCGCCGATGCCGATCCGCGCGCCGGTCCTCGACTTGACGTAGGGCGAGCCCGACAGGTGGTCGGCATGCGCGTGCGTCTCGAGCGTCCACGCGATCGAGTAGCCCGCCGTCTCGGCCGCCGCCAGGATGGCGGATACCGAACGGGTATCGACCTCGCCCGATGCCGGGTCGTAGTCGAGCACCGGGTCGATGACGGCGGCCTGGCGGCGCTGCGGATCGGCCACCAGATAGCTCACCGTGTTGGTCGGCTCGTCGAAGAAGGCACGAATGATCGGCGTTCCGGACATGGGCGGCTCCGTTGTCTTTCCTCCCGCGCGGGCTTGCGTTATATATTAGAGATTGCTAAATAAGCAAGAGCTAAAGGAATACGGCGATGCGCAGACCGGACGAGATCGACGCGACCGCGCTGGAGCGCAAGGCGACCATGGTCGCCGACCTGCTGCGCGCGATCGGCAACGAGCGCCGGCTGCTGATCCTGTGCAAGCTGGTCGAATGGGGCGAGGCCAATGTCGGCGCGCTGACCGAGGCGGTGGGACTGTCGCAATCGGCCCTGTCGCAGCACCTCGCCCGGATGCGCGAGGAGGGCATCGTCGCGTTCCGGCGCGAATCGCAGACGATCTGGTACCGCATCGCCGATCCGCGCGTCGAGCGGCTGTTCGTCACCCTGCACGACCTGTTCTGCGGGCCTCATCCCCAACCAAGAAGAAAAAGGAACTAGACCATGACCCTGCGAACCATCTCCCCGCACGAAGCCGTGCGCCTCATGCGCGAGGGCGCGATGCTCGTCGACATCCGCGAGGCCGACGAGCACGCACGCGAGCGCATTCCCGGCGCGCATCATGTCGCGCTGTCGCAGCTCGACGCGGCCGATCTCGCGGCGCATCGCGGCCAGACCGTCATTTTTCATTGCCGCACCGGCGCCCGCACCGCAGGCAGCGGCGATCGGCTCGCCGCCAAGGCGGGCGATTGCGAGGTGCTGGTGGTCGAGGGAGGCCTCGATGCCTGGCGCAAGGCCGGCCTGCCCACCGCCGTCGATCGGCGCCAGCCGATCGAGCTGCAGCGCCAGATGCAGATCGGCGCCGGCGGCCTCGCCTTCGTCGGCACGCTGCTCGGCCTCACGGTCTCGCCCTGGCTCCTCGCCGTCCCGTTGCTTGTCGGCGCGGGACTGCTGACGGCCGGAATAACCGGTTACTGCGGCATGTCGCAGCTGCTGCAACGCGCGCCGTGGAACCGCACGGGCTATGCGGCGCGCTAGAATCCGATCAGACTTGCCACGACCCGCGCCAACGCGGGCCTGAGAGGGGGAAATGTCCACGCAACTGGCGCAAGACGCGCTGGGCCTGTTGTCCGGCTCGTTCGTCGGGTTCTCGCTCGGCCTCGTCGGCGGCGGCGGGTCGATTCTCGCGGTGCCGCTGATGATCTACGTCGTCGGCGTTGCCTCGCCGCACATGGCGATCGGCACGAGCGCGCTCGCGGTCGCGATCAATGCGGCCGCTAACCTGATGTCGCACGCGCGCACCGGAACCGTGAAATGGAGCTGCGCCGGCGTCTTTGCGGCGGCCGGGGTCGCCGGCGCGTTCGGCGGATCGAGCCTGAGCAAGATCGTCGACGGACGCCACCTGCTCGCGCTGTTCGCGATCCTGATGCTGGTCGTCGCCGGCGTGATGTTCTTCCGCCGCGGCAGCGGCGGCGATGCCGGCGTGCGCCTCAACCGGGGGAATTTCCCCAAGCTGCTCACGTTCGGCGCCGGCGCCGGCGCGCTCTCCGGCTTCTTCGGCATCGGCGGCGGCTTCCTGATCGTTCCCGGCCTGATGTTCGCGACCGGCATGCCGATCATCAACGCGATCGGCTCCTCGCTGCTCGCCGTCACCGCGTTCGGCGCCACCGCGGCGCTCAACTATGCGATCTCGGGTCTGGTCGCCTGGCGCCTCGCCCTGACCTTCATTGCCGGCGGCGTGCTCGGCGGCCTGATCGGCGGCCGGCTCGCGCATTCGCTCGGCGGCAAGCGCGGCACGCTCAACACGATATTTGCCGCCGTCATAACCCTCACCGCGCTCTACATGCTGGCGCGCAGCACGCTCGGATGAGCCGTCAGCGAGCTGTCGCCCGGATGGATCTTGTCGATCTCGGCGCGGACGAATTCGCCCGCCTGGGTCGAGGGCGACTTGCCTTCGCGCTTGTCCTCGCGCGCCTTCTCGATGGTCCGCTTGTCCGGCATGGTTCTGCTCCCGGTTGTCGCCTCGGACGTCAACGCGCAGGCGCGCCGTTTTGATCCCGCAAACGGCCCGCGCGGCTGCTTGCGCGGCGCGCGGAACGGTGTATCGCTCTGCCATGACCATGCGCGCACGCGCCGAGCCCAAGGCCGAAACAATGCACGTGGAGACCGACGTCCTGATCATCGGATCGGGCGGCGCCGGCATGTATGCGGCGATCGCGGCGGCGCGCGCCGGCGCGCAAGTGTTTCTCGCCGACCGCAGCCTGATCGGGCGCGGCGGCGCGACCGTCATGGCGCAGATGACGGTCGCGGTCGCGCTCGGCGCCGAGACGCCGGATCATTGGAGCCATCACGTCGCCGACACCATCCGGGCAGGGCGCGGGCTCACCGACGAACGCCTCGCCCGCCTGCTGTGCGAGGAAGGCCCCGGCTGCATCCTGGAGATGGACAAGTGGGGCGTCGGCTGGGCGCGCCGCGACGGGCACATTGCTCAAGCCTTCGCGCCCGGCCATGACCGGCCGCGTTGCGCCTATGTGGATTTCCTCAACACCGGCCCGGCGGTGTCGAAGACGCTGCGCACGGTGGTCAACAAGACGAGCGGCATCCACAAGGCGGGCGATCTCCTGGTGGTCGACCTCGTGCGCCACGACGGCGAGGTCACGGGCGCCGTGGCGCTGCACCTTGCGAGCGGCGCGCCCGTCACCATCGCGGCCAAGGCGACGATCGTCGCAGCGGGCGGCCTGACGCGGCTCTATCGCCGCAACAGCGCCTCCGCCAACATGGGCGGCGACGGCTACGCGCTGGCGTTGCGCGCCGGCGCGCCGCTGATCGACATGGAATTCGTGCAGTTCTTTCCGATCGGCCACCTCGCGCCGCGCCTCATCGGCATGGACCCGATCATGTGGGATCCGTTCCGCTACAAGCTCGGCGGCCGCCTGCTCAACGCCGATCGCGAGGAGTTCACCGGGCGCTACGGCACGCGCGAGGACGGCAAGTACGTGATCACGCGCGATCTCGCGACCTATGCGATCATCAAGGAAGTGGAGGCCGGGCGCGGCTCGCCGCATGGCGGCGCATATCTCAGCTTCGAGCACTGCTCGGCCGACGCGCTGCGCGAAGCGTTCGGCCCGGTGATCGATCGGCTGGCGGCGAACGGCATCGATCTCACCAGGATGCCGGTGGAGGTCGCGCCGATCGCGCATTATCACATGGGCGGCGTCGCGGCCGACGCGCGCATGGAGACCGAGGTGCCGGGCCTGCTGGTCGCCGGCGAGGCGGTCGGCGGCGCCAATGGCGCCAACCGCCTTTCCGGCAACGCCATCACGGAAGCACTCGTGTTCGGCCGCCGTGCCGGACGCAGCGCGGCCGAGCGGGTGCATGGCCGGCGCCATGCGTTCGATGCGGCGGATGCGCGGTCCACGATCGAGCTCGTCGAAGCGGACGACGGCGCCGATCTCAACACCGCGGCGATGATCCAGACGTTGCAAAGCACGATGGCCGATGACGTCGGGCCGTTCCGCACGAAGGCGAGGCTCACCCGTGCGCTCGCGACGATCGACGATTTGCGCCGAGCGCTCGGCGAACGGCCGGCCGGCGACGGCAAGCCGTTCGACATGCGGCGGATCGAGTGGCTCGACCTGCGCAACATGCTGCTGGTCGCGCGGATCGTCGCCCGGGCGGCGCTGCTCCGGAGCGAAAGCCGCGGTGCGCACCAGCGCGAGGATTTTCCCGGCTTGCTGCCCGAATGGCAGGTCAATCAGGTCGCGCGCCTGCGCGGCGACGACATCGCGTTCGCGTCGGTGCCGGTCATGGCCGAGGCGGCGGCGCAATGAAGGCGAGGCTCAAGGTCTGGCGTGGGGTCGACGCCGCGGCCGGGCATTTCGAGAGCTACGACGTGCCGTTCGAGCCGGGCCAATCCGTGCTCGACGGCCTGCGCTGGATCCGCGCCGACCGCGATCCCTCGCTCGCCATCCGCTTCTCCTGCATCAACGCCAATGCGTGCAAGGAGTGCATGATGGAGATCGACGGCGAGACCGTCTACGCCTGCACGGTTCGGCTCGAGCCGCGCGAGATGGTGCTCAAGCCGCTGCACAACAAGAAGCTGGTGCGCGATCTCGTGACCGAGATCGCGCCGCCGGCCGAGCGGTTCAAGGGATAAGATATCGTCGTCATTGCGAGGGCGCGCAGCGCCCGAAGCAATCCCGATCCGCGAACGCATGCGCAAGTGAAGCGGGATTGCTTCGCTTCGCTCGCAATGACGCAGGAGGAGGAAACATGCCCGACGTCCCCATCACGGTGGCCTGCGGCGACTACGACCGCGTGCGCGCGCTGCGCGAGGGCCGCGTCGGGATCGCGGGCTGCGCCGTCACCTACTCGACCGTCGAGGCGAACGCGCTGTTCATCCGCAACCTGAAGAACCAGGAGTTCGACGTCGCCGAGATGTCGTTCTCGACCTACGTCACGCTCAAGGCGCGCGGCACCCACCACTACACGGCCGTGCCGGTTTTCCTTTCGCGCGCCTTCCGCCACTCGGCGATCTTCGTGCGCAGCGACCGCATCGCCGCGCCCGCCGACCTCAAGGGCAAGCGGGTCGGCACGCCGGAATATCTCACCACCATGCTGGTGTGGATGCGCGGGTTGTTGTCGGACGAATACGGCATCGCGCCGTCCGACCTGCGCTGGCGCCTCGGCGGGCTGGAGCAGCCGTCGGCGAAGACGACGACGCCCGATCCGGTCGCGGGCGTGGAGATCGAGAACATTCCGGCGGGCAAGACGCTCGCCGGGATGCTGGCGGAGGGCGAGATCGACGCGATCTTCTCGGCCCGCCCGCCGTCATGTTTCGTCAAAGACGCGCCGCATGTCGGGCGACTCTTCGCCGACACACGCGCGGTCGAGCAGGCCTACTACAAGAAGACGGGCGTCTACCCGCTGATGCACGCGGTCGGCATCCGCAATTCGCTTGTTGCGGCGCATCCCTGGATGGCGCGCGCGGTGTTCGATGCGTTCCTCAAGGCCAAGGAGATGGCGATCGCGGATTTGCAGAAGCTTGCGGCGTTCTCGGTCACGCTGCCGTGGGTCGAGGCCGAGTACCGCGCCACGCAGGCGGTTCTCGGCAACGACATCTGGCCATATGGCATCGAGGAGAATCGCAAGGCGGTCGACACGCTGTGCCGGTACCTGCACGAGCAGGGGTTTACACCGCGGCGGATGCAGGTCGAGGAATTGTTCGCGCCACTGTAGGGTGGGCAAAGGCGCGTGGCACCGCCTCGCCGCGTGGGCAAAATCGCCTTTGCGCCTTTGCCCACGCGGCGAGGGATGTAGCGGCGATTTTGCCCACCCTACGGCTAATCGTGGTGATGGTGATGCGCGTGGTCATGATGATGGTCATGCGCGGGATCATGGTCATGGTCATGGTGATGCAGCCGCTGGCGCGGGCGCGGACCGCGCGGGTCCTCGCTGAACACCAGCGACTTGATCGTCACCGGCACGGTGTTCGACGGCATGCGGATGCGGCCGAGGTCGATGTAGTCGAAGTCCCACAGCACGACGCCGTCGATGACGAGAAGCTCGCTGGCGACGCCGAGCTCGTCGCGCAGGATGTGGCCGAGCGTCTGCGCGACGTCGCCGTCGAGCATGACGTAGATCGCCTGGCGCCGGGCGATGCGCGGCTCGAGCCCGCGCCGGATGCCCTCGGCGAACGCCGCCAGCCGCTCATAGGCGGGCGCGCCCTGCCAGCGGAACGCGAGCGCGATCTCGCGCTCGTCCTCGACGTCGAAGGCAACGATATGGCTGCGGATCGCCTGCGCGACCGCCGCGGGGTCGACCGTCTCGGCGCAGGCATAGGGCGGCTGCAGCACCTGCAGATTGCGGCGCGGCAGCAGGGCACCCGGCGTCGAGATGTAGCTCGTGTTGCCGGAGAGCTGCACGCTGTACTCGGAGGCGCCGAGCGCGGTCGCGCGGATGCACTCGTGCGCCGGCAGCAGCGGCCACGCAAAGGCGCCGGCATCGACCCGCGCGCGGATCGCGCGGCCGAGCCGGCGGCCCATGTCGCCGAAGTCGCGCGTCTCGCGACCGTAGATGTATTCGGCGACGCCGCCGGAAAACATCATGGCGTCGATGCGGCCGAGATCGGCTATTCGATCGGTGAGATAGAGATGCGCAACGTCGTGCGGCAGCGGGCGGGCCGCGATGGCCGCGACCAGCGCATCGGCCATCGCGGCCGCGACCTTGTCCATGTCGGCGTCGGCGACGTGCGCACCGCGCTCCCAGGCGAAGCCGGCGCGCCGCGCGTGATGCTTTCCGGCCGGATCGAGCCGGGTGATCGCGCCGTTCGCGTCGACGACCTGCAGGCGGCCGCCGACGTGCACGGCGGCGGTCGCGACCACCTTGCCCTTGTCGACGACCGCGAGCTTGGTGGTGCCGCCGCCGATGTCGATGTTGAGGATGCGCTTGTCCTCGTCGCTCGACACGCGCGCGGCGCCCGAGCCGTAGGCGGCGAGCATCGACTCCATGTGGTGGCCGGCGGTGGCGCAGACGAAATCGCCGCCCTTCTCGGCGATCAGCGCCGCGATCGCCTGCGCGTTCTCGCGCCGCAGCGCCTCCCCGGTGAGGATGACGACGCCGGTGTCGATCTCGTCCGGCCCGATGCGCGCGGCGCCGTAGGCGTCGTCGATGATGGTGCCGAGGCCGCGCGCGTCGAGACGCTCCTCGCTCGCATAGGGCGTGAGCGCCACGGCTGACTGGAACAGCGTCTCGCGCGAGACCACGTAGTAGCGGCTGGTCAGCTCCTCGCCGAGTCGGCGCAGGTTGACGCGCGAGAAGATCACCTGGGTGCCGGACGAGCCGATGTCGATGCCGACCGTCATCAGCGAGACGTGGTCGGCGATCCAGATCGGGTTCTCCTCGAGCGGCAGCTCGTCGGGAAAGTCGTGGTCGTGGTCCGCATAGCCGTCGTGGGTATGCGCGAGATCGATGCCGAGCGAGTGATCGGCGAGGGTGTGGCTCGGCTTTTTCGGCTCGTCCGAGCCGGGCATCGGCGGGTCTCCATCTAAAGAGGGGCTTGCCTTAGCATGGGGTATGCACTTATTCATCATCTGTCTTACGCGTCGCCGTCATCCCGGAGGCCAGCCATGCGCCGTGCCCTGCTTACCACCGCCCTCGTCCTCGTGCCGACCCTCGCGCTCGCCCATCCGGGCCTGCCGGGCCACACCCATGGTTTCGCCGACGGCGTCCTCCATCCGCTCAGCGGCCTCGACCACATCCTCGCCATGGTGGCGGTCGGCCTGTTCGCGGCGCAGCTCGGCGGGCGCGCGCTGTGGGCGGTGCCGGCGACCTTCGTCGCCATGATGGCAGCCGCCGGCTTCGCCGGCATGAACGGAATCGCCCTGCCGCTGACCGAGACCGGCATCGCCCTCTCGGTCATCGCGCTCGGCGGCGTGATCGCGCTGCGCGCTTCCATGCCGCTCGCGGCCGCGATGGCGATGGTCGGCTTCTTCGCCGTGTTCCATGGCTACGCGCATGGCGTCGAAACGCCGGACAATGCGTCGGGCCTGCTGTACGGCGCCGGCTTTGTTGTGGCGACCGCGCTGCTGCACGGGCTGGGCGTCGGCCTCGGGCTCGCGGTCGGGCGTATCCAGGGCGCCTATGGCCGCAACCTCATACGGGCTGCCGGCAGCGTCGCAGCCGTGATCGGCGTCGCAATGCTGGCAGGGGTAGCCTGAATTATTCGTCATTGCGAGCGAAGCGAAGCAATCCCGCTTCGGTCGCTCCTTGCCTGCTGGCCGCGATTGCTTCGGCGTGCTTCGCACGCCTCGCAATGACGCTCACGCCGCCTTCGGCGGCAGCTCGGCGAGCTCCGCCTGGTACGCCCCATCCATCTTCGGCGTCAGGCCGTTCTTCGCCAACTCCTGCGCGAACATGGTGCGAATCTCCGGCTTCTCGTCGACGTAGTCGATCTGGTCGCCGCCGATGCGGCGGCTGATCCAGGCTTTCGGCACGCCCTGGCCGTTGCGGATCGACACCACCTCGTGCTTGAAGGCGAGATAGCGCGCCGGCGTGGTCCCGGTGTTGAAATGCTGGTGCAGCCACATGTTGGGCGGCACGATCATGCTGCCGACGTGCCAGTCGTAGCGGCGCGGCTCCTCGCCTTCCGGCCACATCAGCGAATAGCCCTCGCCGTTGAGGATGATGACGTGCGCGCCCGGTCCGTGGCAGTGGCCCTTCTTGTAGGTGCCGATCGGGAACTGGGAGATGTGGCTGTTCATCGAGCCCTTGGCCATGTTGAAGCGGATATGGCCGCCGCCGGCGCCGCGCTCCTTGGCGCTGATCAGCGGCAGGTTGACGGCATCGGCGACGAAGTTGGTCTGCAGCAGCAGGCCCTTCTGCTCGCCCTTGGCGCTGAAGTAGTCGGGCTCGCCGTTGAAGCGGCCCTTGAAGTCGTGCCTGCTGTTGAAGACGAAATCGATGTCCTCGTAGAGGTTGATCACCGGCGGGCCGTTGGTCACCGCGACGTAGCGCGCCGGCTCCTTGCCGGAGCCGTTGAAGTGCTGGTGCCAGGCGTTGAGCGGAATCGCGAACAGCGCGCCCGCCTTCCACTCGAAGGTGATGCGGTGGCCGGCGTCGTTCCACACCGTGGTCGAGCCGCGGCCGTCGAGCACCAGGATCATCTCCTCGAACAGCTGGCGGTGGGGGCTGAGCTTCTTGCCGGGCGGGATCTCGCACACGTAGCAGTCGTTCGAGGTGCGCGAGGCCTCGTGGTTGATGAAGACGAAGTTGCCCTCGCGGCGCGCCCACGGTTTCAGCTCGACGGTGTGCAGGCTCGGCACGTAATGCGCGCCGATGATGTCGAGCCCCTCGCCGCGGATGAAGCGCGTATAGGGTGTCTCCTTCTCGGTGGCGAATTTCTTCGCCATCTCGTCCGATACCAAAGCGTTCTTGATCACCGCGGTCATGTGGGGGCTCCTGAATGCGATTTCAGATCTCGATCACGACCTTGCCGTTCTCGACGCTCGCCGGATAGGTCTTCATCGCGATCATGCAGGGCGGCGAGACGACGGCACCGGTGCGGATGTTGAACTGGCCGTTGTGGAAATTGCACTCGACCACGTCGCCCTCGATGTAGCCTTCCGACAGCAAGCCCGGTCCGTGCGTGCAGGCGTCGTCCATCACATAGAATTCGCCGTCGACGTTGAACACCGCAAGCGCCAGCCCGTGCGTCTCGACCCTGAGCGCGGCGCCTTCAGCCACCTCGCCGGTCGCGCACAGTTCAACCTTCTCCGCCATGCCTTCGCGACTCGCCTTTCCGACTCGTTGTCTCTCAGTTTGCGCATATCCTCATCGGCGAACCGGTGTCCACCCCCGATCAAGTCGGGGCTTTCGCCGGATATGCGCCATCCGCCTCGATTGACGGCTTTCGGGCCGCTGTGTAGCCTGTTTTGCAACAGCGGAACAGCGTTCCGTATAGAGGAACCACGCGCCGCAGCGTCCGGGCCACAGCGATATTAACGGTTGGCTGGCAGAACGACGCAAGCGCGCGACGCGCCGCAACGACGAGGCCTCCGATGCTGCGACAAGAACAGAATGACTTGCTGACGCAAACCGGCCCCGGCACGCCGATGGGCCAGCTGTTTCGCTGCTCGTGGATTCCCGTGCTGCTCGCCGAGGAGCTGCCCGAGAACGACTGCCCGCCGGTGCGGGTGAAGCTGCTCTCCGAGCGCCTGCTCGCTTTCCGCGACAGCAAGGGCCGGCTCGGCCTGATCGACGAGTTCTGCGCCCATCGCGGCGTGTCCCTGTGGTTCGGCCGCAACGAGGAAGGCGGCCTGCGCTGCCCCTACCACGGCTGGAAGTACGACGTCGCCGGGCAGTGCGTCGACGTGCCGTCGGAGCCGGCGGAAAGCGGCTACTGCCAGAAGATCAAGCTCAAGTCGTATCCGCTGATGGAGAAGGGCGGCGTGCTGTGGGCCTATATGGGACCGCCCGACAAGCGGCCCCCCGAGCCGGCATGGGAGTTCGCCACCGTGCCGGAGAAGCAGCGCTTCGTCAGCAAGCGCTTGCAGGAGTGCAACTGGCTGCAGGCGATGGAGGGCGGCATCGATTCGAGCCACGTCTCGTTCCTCCACCGCGGCGACCTGCACAACGACCCCCTGTTCAAGGGCGCCAAGGGCAACCAATACAATCTCGGCGACGCGCGGCCGGTGTTCGAGGTGGTCGAGAGCGCCGGCGGCCTCTACATCGGGGCGCGCCGCAACGCCGAGAACGGCCAGTACTACTGGCGCATCACCCCGTGGGTGATGCCGGCCTTCACGATGATCGCGCCGCGCGGCAACCACTCGGTGCACGGCCACTTCTGGGTGCCGATCGACGACGACAACTGCTGGACCTGGAGCTTCGACTATCATCCGATCCGCGAGCTGACCGCCGCCGAGGTGCAGGCGATGCGCGACGGCAAGGGCATCCACGTCACCTACGTGCCGGGCAGCTACCGGCCCGCCGCCAACAAGGACAACGACTACCGGATGGACCGCAAGGCGCAGAAGGAGGGCCGCTACTACAGCGGCATCGCCGGCATCGCGATGCAGGATGCGTCGCTGCAGGAGAGCATGGGGCCGATCGTCGACCGCACCAAGGAGAACCTGGTCTCGACCGACAACGGCATCATCATGGCGCGCCATCGCCTGATGCGCGCCGCCAAGGCGCTGGTCGAGAAGGGCGTGACGCCGCCGGGTGTCGATCCCGAGCACCAGAAGGTGCGCTCGGTCGCGATCGTGCTGCCGCCCGACGTGCCGTACAAGGACGGCGCCAAGGAAGCGCTGGTCGCCAAGCCCGGCGTCGCGCCGGCGTCGGTGTGAGCATGCAGAGCGAAAGCGCCCGCATGGCATCGGCCGCGGAAGCGCGCTTCCGCATCGATGCGCCCAACTCGAAGCCGCGCGCCGTCAAGATCATCGCGCTTGACCGGGCAAGCGAGCGCGTGGTCAAGCGCCTCGCCCAGGCGACCTGGAACCGGGCGAGCTTCTTCACCGCCTCGGCCTTCGCGGGTGCGCCGCAGCCGTCGGCAAGCTTCTCGATGACCGGCTGGCTGAGCGACATCGCGGGCCGCACCAAGGACCTGATGGACGAGGTCGGCTCGGCCGACCTCGTCGTGATGGTGGCGACCGCAGGCGAGAACGCCTCGGCGGCGGCAATCATCGGCGAAGCCTGCAGCGCCAGGCGCGTCAACACGACGGGCCTGATCGTCGGCGGCGCCGGCGTGTCCGACGAGGCGCTGGCGAAGACGCTGGCGCAGCTTCGCCCGTGGTCGCTGATGCTCGTCATCGCCAACGCCGACGATTACATCGAGGACATGCTGACGGCGTTGCGGGCGTGAGGCGCGGCACCGTCATTGCGAGGCGTGCGGAGCACGCCGAAGCAATCTCGATCCGCTGGCGAAGGCGTTCGTTGATCGGGATTGCTTCGTCGCCTTCGGCTCCTCGCAATGACCAGGAGCTACCCCCGATGCCCCAAGCTCGCCGAGATGGCTTGCGCGGTTGCGATCACATGCGGCATGAACGCGGTCAGCGCCTTCTTCGACAGCCGGCTCACCGGCCCGGCGACGCCGACCGCGGCGACGACCTCGCCCGCGTCGTTGCGGATCGGCGCCGCGATGCAGCGCACGCCGATCTCGCTCTCCTCGTCCTCGACGGCGCAGCCCTTCTGCCGCACGGCGTCGAGCGCCTTCAGCAATTTGTCCGGGTCCGTGATGGTCTGCGGCGTGCGCGCATGCAGGCCCTTGCGGATCACCGCCTGCACGACCTCGGGCGGACGGAACGCGAGAATCGCCTGCCCCTCGGCGGTGCAATGGGCCGGCTTGCGCAGGCCGAGATCGGAGCGCATGCGGATCGCCTGCGTGCTCTCGAGAAAATAGACATACATGATCTCGGTGCCGTCGAGGATCGCGAGATGCACGGTCTCGTTGGTCTTTTGACGCAGCGAAAAGAGATGCGGCCGCGCGACCTCCGACACGTTCATGCGCCTGCGCACCAGCGTGCCGAGGCGAAACAGCGCGATGCCGAGCCGGTACTTTCCGGTGGCGCGATCCTGCTCGAGCAGGTTCTCGGATACGAGCGTGGTCGCCAGACGATGCGCCGTGCTCTTGGCGACGCCGAGCCGCTTCGCCAGGGCGCTGATGCCGATCTCGACCTCGTCCTCGGAAAAAGCCTTGAGCAGCTCGATCGCGGTCGCGACCGAGGAGAGCCGGCGGCGCCCGCCTGCTTCCTTCGCCCTGCCCGGCCTGCTATCCATCGCGGCTCCGTCGTGCGCCGACTGCATCTACCATGTCAAATGCGCTCCGGCGCCACAATATCGCAGGCGAACGCCCGATGAGCGACGCGCGCCAGATCGTGGTGATCGGCGGCGGCCCGGCCGGCGTCTTTGCGGCGATCGGCGCCAAGAAGCAGGATCCCGCAGCCGTCGTCACCCTGCTCAGCGACGAGGCGTGCGAGCCTTACGAGAAGCCGCCGCTGTCGAAGGCGGTCCTGCTCGGCAAGGCCGCGCCGCATGACGCGCCGATCGCCGGCCCGCAGGGACTTGCCGGCCACGGCGTGCTCCTCCGGCTCGATGCGACCTGCACGGCGATCGACCGTTCCGCGCATGAGGTGGCGCTCGCCGACGGCAGCCGCATGACCTATGACGCGCTCGTCTTCGCGACCGGCTCGCTCCTGCGCGAGGTGGCCCCGCTGCCGCTCGGCATGCCGCGCGTCCACTATCTGCGCACCGAGGCGCAGGCGCGCGCGCTCGCGGCCGAGCTCAAGGCATCGCAGCATCTCGCCGTCGTCGGCGGCGGACTGATCGGGCTCGAGGTCGCGGCGTCCGCGGCGGAACTCGGCGTGCGCGTGACCGTCATCGAAGCGCTGCCGCGGATTCTCGCCCGCGTGTGCGACGAGGAGACCGGGGCGCGCATCGCCGCGGAGCATCGCCGGCGCGGCGTCGATCTTCGCGTCGGCACCGCGGTTGCGGGCGCCGCAGCCGCGCCCGACGGCCGCATCGCCATCAAGACCGGCGGCGGCGAGACGCTCTTGGCCGACAGCGTGGTGGTGGGCATCGGTGCGAAGCCGGACGACCGCCTCGCGGCGGCTGCCGGCATCCGCTGCGACGACGGCATCGTGGTCGACGAACATTGCCGCACGTCCGACCCGGCGATCCTTGCGGCGGGCGACGTGGTGCGCTTTCCCGGACCGCATGGGCTGGTGCGGCTCGAAGACTGGCGCCACGCGCAGGATCAGGGCGCGGTCGCCGGTCGCAATGCGGCCGGCGGGACCGATGTTTATCGCAGCGTGCCGTCCTTCTGGTCCGAGCAGTACGATCTCTATATCCAGGGCGTCGGCTGGCCTGCGCCGAACGCGCAACGCGTGCGTCGCGCGCTTGCCGGCAACGGCATGTTGAGCTTCGAGACCGACGGCACGCGCGTCACCGCAGCGCTCGGCATCAACGCGCAGCGCGACATCGCGACGACGCGGCGGCTGATCGAGCGGCGCATCCCGGTCGATCCGGCCGCGCTCGCCGATCCGGCGCGGCCGCTCGCCGAATGGCTCAAGGCGAAGGCCTGACGACAACTGTGCTACAAGCGACGAAAGCAAGGAGAAGACCCCATGCATGACGTTCCGGGCAGCCACTGGCACGAGCCTACGGCCGGCAAGCGCGCCGGTTTCGGCAAGTTCGGCCGGCCGAAGACGCCCTACGACCTGTTCATGGAACAGGAAGGCATCCCGGTCTTCCGCGACATCGGCGTGAGCAAGGTGCAGAACCTGCCGCTCGCGCCGTGGAAGCGGCTGGGCGGCCGCGGCACCTATATCCAGCTCTACGGCACCGAGGGCAAATGGGGCTGCTACGTCGTCGAGGTGCCCGGCGCCGGCGCGCTCAACGCCGAGAAGCACATCTACGAGGAAATCTACTACGTGGTCGAGGGCCGCGGCACCACCGAGGTCTGGCTCGACAAGGACTCCAAGCGCCACGTGTTCGAGTGGCAGAAGGGCTCGCTCTTTTCGATCCCCGTCAACGCCTGGCACCGCATCGTCAACGCAAGCTCGGCGCCCGCCCTGCTGCTCGGCGGCACCACCGCGCCCAATCTGATGAACCTCATCAACAATGTGGGCGCGATCTTCGACTGCCCCTACCAGTTCCGCGACCGCTTCTCGGGCGCCGACGACTTCTACAAGTACAAGGACGACATCGAGCCCGATCCGGTGCGCGGGCTGGCGATGCGGCGCACCAACTTCGTGCCCGACATCGACAACTGCGACCTGCCGCTCGACAACCGCCGCTCGCCCGGCTTCCGCCGGGTCGAGCCATTCATGACCGGCAACACGTTCTATCTGTGGATCGGCCAGCACGAGAACGGGCGCTATTCCAAGGCGCACGCGCACACCTCGGCGGCCGTGCTCATCTGCATCAAGGGCAAGGGCTACACCTACACATGGCCGGAGCGGCTCGGTGTCAATCCCTGGAAGGACGGCAAAGCGAGTGAGATCAAGCGCGTCGACTACGAGCCGGTCGGCATGGTGTCGGCGGCGCCCGGCGGCGCGCGCTGGTTCCACCAGCATTTCGGCGCCTCCAAGGAGCCGCTGCGGCTCACCGCCTGGTTCGGCCCGCACAATCCCGGCCGCGAGCCCGGCCCGCCCGGCGAGCAGCACATCGACTACACCGGCATGGACATCACGGAAGGCGGCTCGGCCATCCCCTACTGGATGGAGGACCCGTTCATCGCCAAGGAATATGTCGAGACGCTCAAGCGCAACGGCGCGCAGAACCGCATGGACCCGCAGTTCTACGACAAGAACTACAAGGGCGAATTGCCGAAGGAGTAGCATCTGTCATTGCGAGGCGCGCGTACGCGCGCCGAAGCAAGTTCGACCCGCATACGCATGAATCCGCGGACCGAGATTGCTTCGCTTCGCTCGCAATGACGCTTGCGGAGAATCATTGAATGTCCCCCATCGAGCAGGGCGCCGACGGCGAGCGCATCTTCTTTTCCTCGACCGGGCGCTCGCTGGTCGACGAGGACGAGATCTGCGTGCTCAGCGTCGGCGTCGACATCGGCTCGTCGACGTCGCACCTCGTCTTCTCCCGCATCGTGCTGGAGCGGCTCGACTCGCGCTACGTCGTGACCGAGCGCGAGACCTTCTACCAGTCGGACATCCTGCTCACGCCTTATGCGTCGGAAGACGAGATCGACGCCGATGCGCTCGGCGCCTTCATCCGCCAGCAGTACGACAACGCCATGGTCGATCCGGAGGAGATCGACGCCGGCGCGCTGATCCTCACCGGCGTCGCGGTCCGCCGCGGCAATGCGCGCCGCATCGGCGAGCTCTTTGCGGCGCAGGCCGGCAAGCTCGTCGCGGTGAGCGCGGGCGACAGCCTGGAAACCGTGATGGCGGCCTACGGCTCGGGCGCGGTCGCGCGCTCAATCCGCGACGACGCGACCGTGATGAACGTCGATGTCGGCGGCGGCACGGCGAAAATCGCGGTGTGCCACAAGGGCGAGATCATCGCCATCACGGCGGCGGATATCGGCGCGCGGCTCATCTGCATCGACGCGGGCCGCAAGGTCGTGCGCCTCGAGGAGGCCGGGCGCCGCTTTGCGGCCGATCTCGGGCTGCGGCTCGGGCTCGGCAGCGAGCTCGGCGAAGACGACGCGCGGACGCTCGCGGCCGCCCTGGCGGAACGGTTGTTCGAGGCGATGCGTGGCGGCGCGCCGAAGCTCGGGGCGACCGGGCTGCTGCGGCTCGATCCCCTGCCCTATCGCGGCAGGATCGACGAAGTCACCTTCTCGGGCGGCGTCGCCGAATACATCTTCGGCTGGGAGAAGGAGAGCTTCGGCGACCTCGGCGCGCTGCTCGGCGAGGAAATCCGCAAGCGCGTCGCCGACTGGGGCGTGCGGCTGGAAAAGCCGACGGAAGGTATCCGCGCGACCGTGATCGGCGCCTCGCAATACACGACGCAGGTGAGCGGCAGCACGATCTTCGTCTCGCCGATGAGCGCGCTGCCGCTGCGCAACGTGCCGGTGATCGCGCCGCAGCTCGCGCTCGATGACGAAACGATCGCGGCGAACGCGATTTCCGAATCGATCAAGGCGGTGCTGGCGCGGCTCGACCTCGCCGAGCCGGACGGGCCGGTCGCCGTGTTCGTGCCGTGGCGCGGCTCGGCCACATTCCAGCGGCTCGACGCCTTCTGCCGCGGCGTCGCCGGCGGCCTCGCGTCGCGCGTCGCCAAGCACCTGCCGATCGTGCTCGCCGGCGACGGCGACGTCGGCGGGCTGATCGGCATTCATTTCCGCGAGGAGATGAAGTTATTGAACCCCATCGTCTCGATCGACGGGCTCGAGCTCAAGGAGTTCGACTTCATCGACATCGGCGAGATGCTGGAAAGCTCGGGCGCCGTGCCGGTGGTGATCAAGTCGCTGATCTTTCCGACCAGCACGGCGCTCGGGCAGGAGTGGAAGAAGCAGACCGCGGAGGCGCCGGCGTGAGCTACAAGGACCTCCGCGGGTTCATTGCGCAGGTCGACAAGCTCGGCGCCCTGCGCCGCATCCACGGTGCCGATCCGCAGTATGAGATCGGCGGCATCACCGAGGTCGCGGCCGGCCGGCCGGATTGTCCGGCGCTGCTGTTCGACGACATCAAGGGCCTCGCCAAGGGTTTCCGCGTCTTCACTAACGCGACCACCAACCCGCAGCGCGCGGCGCTCGCGCTCGGGCTCGACCCGATGCTGCGCCCGCTCGACGCGCTGAAGGCGTGGATGGCGAGGCGGCAGAATCTCAAGATGATCCCGCCGGTCGAAACGGCGAGCGCCGCGTTCTTGCAAAACTCGGCGCGCGATGACGCCGTCGACCTCGCAATGTTTCCCGCGCCGCACTGGCACCGGCAGGACGGCGGGCCGTTCATCGGCTCCGGCAGCCTCGTGATCATGCGCGACCGTGACACCGGCTGGATCAACGCCTCGATCTATCGCGCGCAGGTGCACGGCCGCCATCGCGTCACCATCCAGTTCGACCATGCGGGCCGGCACGGCGCGATCATTGCCCGCAAATACTGGGAGCGCGGCGAGCCGTGCCCGATCGCGCTCGTCAACGGCGAGGATCCGGCGCTGTTCATCGCCGGCTTCGAGTATCTCCCGGAGGGCGCCTGCGAGTACGATTTCGCCGGCGCCATCAAGGGCGCGCCGGTCGAGGTCTGCCGCGGGCCGGCGACCGGGCTGCCGATCCCGGCGCTCGCCGAGATCGTGCTCGAGGGCGAGCTGATGCCGCCGACCAAGGAGACGCTGCTGGAAGGGCCGTTCGGCGAGTTCACCGGCTATTACGCAAGCGACAAGCGCCCCTGCCCCGTGATGCTGGTGACGGCGGCGCATCACCGCACCGATCCGATCCTGCTCGGCTCGCCGCCGATGAAGCCGCCGCGCTTTCATTTCGGCCTGCCGCTGCGCGCCGCCGGCATCTGGAGCAATCTCGAGGCTGCCGGCGTCACCGACGTGGTCGGCGTGTGGCAGCACGTGGCGCAGCTGATGACCGTGGTGGCGTTGCGCCAGCGCTATGACGGCCACGCCAAGCGCGCCGCGCTCATCGCGGCGGCGCAGAGCTACATGGGGCGCCTCGTCGTCGTGGTCGACGACGACGTCGATCCCTCCGACATCAACGACGTGATGTGGGCGATCACGACGCGCTGCGAGCCATCCGAGCAGGTCGACATCGTGCGCAATGCCTGGAGCTCGGCGCTCGATCCGCGGATTCCGCCGGACGCCAAGGAACGCGGCGTCACGTCGCATTCGAAGCTCGTCATCGAGGCCGTGAAGCCGTTCGCCTGGAAGGACCGGTTTCCGCCCATATCGGCGATCTCGCCCGAGGACGCGCGGGCGATCGAGGCGAAGTGGGGCGAGGCGCTCAAGCCAAAATGATGCGTCATTGCGAGCGAAGCGAAGCAATCTCGCTTCACTTGCTCATGCGTGTGCTGATCGGGATTGCTTCGGCGCGCGAGCGCGCGCCTCGCAATGACGCATCACTCCATCGGCGCCAGCGTGAGCGCCGCATCCACCATCGCGGTTGCGCGCTTGTAGTCGAAAAACCGGTTGACGTTCTGCTTCACCAGGAATGAGGCGCCGCCGTAGAATTTTTCATATTGCGCGTGGCGGCTGCCGAATTCGGTGCCGAGGAAGTCCCACACCATGCGCAGGGTCGCAACCCGCGTCTTCGCGTCCGCCCTGCCGGACTGCATGTAGCGGGCGATGTCGGCGGCGATCGCGGGATTGGCGAAATCGCGCGCCGACGACGGCAGCGTGATCATGGCGGCGCCGGCAAGCTCGCGGATGATCTCCAGCATGCGCCCGTTGAGCTCCGACTGCAGCGCCATCACGGCATAGAGCGTCGCCTGCGACGGCCACAGCACGCCGTCGGCGTCGATCGGCGCGACCGTCTCGTGCGCCGCCAGCATCGACTCGACGATCGTCACGATCGCGGCGAGCTCGCCCATCTGGATCGCGACCGCCGGATTGGCGTCGTTGCCCGTCATCTCGTTCATGCGCTTGGCGAGCCCCATCATGAAGCGCAGCTTGGTCGCATAGCGGCACTGCGCCTGGTGATTGCCGTAGAGATGCGCCGGCGTCTTCCACCACTGGTCGCGCGAGACCTCGAGATTGCGATAGACGAAGACGCGCTCCCACGGGATGAACACATTGTCGAACACGCAGAAGCAGTCTGATTCGTCGAACCGGCTGGTGAGCGGGTAGTCGAGCGAATTCATCCCCTCCCGGGCGAAGGCGCGGCGCGGATAGAGCTTGAGGCCGGGCGCGTTGAGCGGCACCGCGACCGCGTTGGCGTAGTTCTCGTCGCCCGGCTGCAGCGGATGGATGCAGGCGAGGTGGAGAAAATCGGAAAACACCGCCGCGGTCGCGAGCTGCTGGGCGCCGGCGATGACGATGCCGTCGTCGCGCTCCTTGACGACGCCGGCGTAGAGCGTCGGGTCGCTCTGCTTGTGCGCCGGCTTCGAGCGGTCGATCTGCGGCGGCACGATCGCATAGCTGACGTAGAGGTGATTGTCGCGCAGATGCTCGTAGAAGCGCACCACGTTGTCGGCGAACTGCCGCCCGCCGGCCGCGAACACGCGCGGCACCGCCGCAAAGCCGGTGAAGAATCCGGCGACGTGATCGGGCGTGCGCCCCATCAGGCCGAAGGTCGCCTCCGCCCAGGTCTCGGAGAACAGCCGCTTTGCCTTGAGGTCGGCGTGGCTCTTCGGAATCTGCCAGGCGCGCCACACCGGCGCGCCGGTCGTGGGCGACGCAAAGGTCATGCGCTCGCGCAGCTCGGGCGCGGCCGCGATGTCGAGCAGCCGCGCGAGCTGGCGCGCCGGCTCGCGGAAGGCCGGGTGCTCGACCACCCTGGCGACGCGCTCGCCGTCGAAAAAGACCTGCCGGCCGTCGTCGAGCGAGCGCAGCAGCTCGGCGCCGCTGCGCATCGTGGTGCTTGCCGGAGCCGTGCCGGCCGCGCCTTGCGTCGCCATCGCGCGCTCTTCTCCTCTGCAGTCCGGTCGATTGGAGGCCGCCGGCAAATTAGCTACAGTATGTATGTTTTTCCAACCCGGTCAAACGGCGGCGAACCGATGATGCCACGCTCACAGCCGAGATCGCGCCGGCGCGCCAAGGCGCAAGCGCCCGTCCGCGCAGCCCTGTTCGTGCCGCCGCTGACCGTGTCGCATCCCGCGATGCTCGCGTCCGGCAGCGACGTCGCATTCCGCGAAACGCTCTATTCCATGGTTCTCGCTTTCAGCCAGCTGATTGCCTGCCGCGAGGCGTTCGGCCGCGCGCTCGCGCTGACCGGATCGCAGTTCGCGGTGCTGATCGGCGCGGCCTACCGACAAGGGCGCGAAGGCGTGTCGATCCGCGCGCTTGCTGACCACGTCCAGCTCGCGCCAACCCACGTCACCACCGAGGTCGGCCGGCTGGTGCGCAAGGGCCTGCTCGCCAAGCGGATCAATCGCCGTGACCGGCGCGGCGTGCTGGTCACGCTGTCGCCCAAGGGCGAGGCCGCCGTAAGGGCAATCTCGCCGTTCCTGCGGCGCGTCAACGATCTGCTATTTCGCGATGTGCGCCGCAGCGAGCTTGCGGCGGTGTCGCGCTTCCTGCGGGTCTTCCTGCGCAACGGCGAGCAGGCGCTCGCCGAGATCCGGCGGCGCGAGGGCCGCACCTAAAGCATGATCCCGAAAAGTGGGTACCGGTTTTCGGAAAAGATCACGCTCAAACGACCCGCCGAAGCGTGATGGCAATTCGAAGAAAAGTTGTCGCGCTTTGGCGAGCCGGATAGGGGCCAAGTCCGAGCGATCAGCTGCCGCTGCCGCCGCTGCTGAGCACCGCCTTGAGCTCGCGGTCGGGGCCGAAATCGTCGACGCTCTCGATCGACATCAGCTCGGCGAGCCGCGTGCGCGCGCGATTGACGCGGCTCTTGATGGTGCCGACCGCGCAGCCGCAGATGCTGGCTGCCTCCTCGTAGGAGAAGCCCGACGCGCCGACCAGCACCAGTGCCTCGCGCTGATCCGGCGGCAGCTTGGCGAGCGCGGCGCGGAATTCCTCGAACTCCACCCGGCTCGCCTGCTCGGGCTGTGTCTTCAGCGTTTCCGCATAGGTGCCATCGCTGTCCGGCACCTCACGGCGGCGCTTGCGATATTCGGAGCGAAACAGGTTGCGCAGGATGGTGAACAGCCATGCGGACATGTTGGTGCCGGGCTCGAACGAGCTGAGATTGGCCCAGGCGCGCAGCAGCGTCTCCTGCACCAGGTCGTCGGCGCGATCCACATTGCCGCACAATGAGATCGCGAACGCACGCAGGCTCGGCACCGCGCGCAACATGGCTTCGCTGACCGATGGATTCGGCGGCATGCTCACGACCCTTTATCGCCCGGTGCGGTGCTCTCCCCGTGATACGCGTCGTCCTTCGGCGCCGCCTGGATCTCCCCCGATTCGAGCCGGCGGATGAGGTTGACGAAACGCTCGGGAACGCCCTGATTCACGACCTCGTTGTACGGACCCTGGAGCTGCGTGCCGATCTTGATCAGCGTTTCCCGGGTCAGACTGGATTTCCGCTTGTGCGGCTGTGAACCTTGCATTGAACCCGCCATCGGTCCTTTCGGCCCAGTCGGCTTGTTATGATCGCTCATGGCATTCCCCAGGCCCATCCTCCCCGAGACCATGCCACAGATCGGAAAAGTTGGGCCCGCTCGATTTTGTTCCAACGCCCGAGGCCCCTTGGGGGTTCCGGGCGGTGGAACTAAATTCCCGGGCCCGGCGTTATGATCGGACGGTAGTGGCAATGACGGGAGGGACCCTCATGTCTGCGGCCCAAACGGTTACAAAATACCTTCCGTACCTGCGCCGGTATGCGCGCGCCCTGACGGGTAGCCAAACCTCGGGCGACGCCTATGTGGCGGCGACGCTCGAGACCTTGATCAAGGATCCGGACCTGTTGACCTCGGCATCCCAGCCGAAAGTGGCGCTTTTCCGCGTCTTCACATCGATCTGGAATTCGGTTCCGGTTAACGGCACCAAGGAAGCCGCGGTGTCATCGGTGCCGGCGGAGCGGCGCATCAGCCAGTTGACCCCCCGTCCGCGCCAGGCGTTTCTCCTCGTCTCGCTGGAGGGACTTCCCGACGAGGCCGCTGCGGAAATTCTCGGCGTCGACCTGCAGGCCTTGCGCGCCCTGGTCGACGAGGCGGGACGCGAGCTTGCGGCGGAGATCGCAACCGACGTGCTGATCATCGAGGACGAGACCTTCATCGCGCTCGACCTTGAGGGCCTCGCCGAGAGCCTCGGCCACCGGGTAGTGGGCATTGCCCGCACCCACGCGGAGGCGGTCAAGCTCGCCAAGACCAAGAAGCCGGGCCTGATCCTCGCCGATATCCAGCTGGCCGACGGCAGCTCCGGCCTCGACGCGGTGAACGAGCTGCTCGACGACTTCGAGGTGCCGGTCATCTTCATCACCGCCTATCCGGAGCGTTTCCTCACCGGACAGCGGCCGGAGCCCGCCTTCCTCATCGCCAAGCCGTTCCAGCCGGCGACCGTTTCGGCGGTGGTGAGCCAGGCGCTGTTCTTCCAGCGCAACGCGACGCGCGGTCAGCGGCCCGTGATGGCCTGACCCCATTTGGCTTAACCCCCGGTCGATCGCCCGCAGGTGGCCCCTGCGGGCGATCTGTTTGCAAGCAGGCGCTGCACAATCGACTCCCACCGCGACGCCCGCTTGGCCGCCCACTTGGCGGCGCCGCGCTCGGGCCGCAAAAAAAGTCGCGGTCAGCATTTCTGCTGACCACGACTGTCTGGCCGGCCGAGCACGGGGGGAGGGGGGAATGGCGGCCGGTCACCACAACAACGCGCGCCGCGCGCCGCGGTTCCGGGAAAATCTGCTCGTCGCCGGATCGCGTGAATCTCCAAGCTTTGCCGCAGGCCGAGCATACGTACTTTTCCCGATGGCGAGCGCAACATTCGACCTGGAACCAATCGGAACCCCGATACGTTGGGTTTGCGAGGGGATGTGGAGGGACGGCAAATCATTTTCCGTTGACGCTCAATCGGGGAGCGACACGGGGAGGGTTCCATGTTCCACACGACCTCGTGCCTCATTGGCGGCGTCGCCGCCATCACGGCCTGGGCGCTGGTTGCGCCCTCTTTCGATCCAGCTGCACACATGGGATTGAGCCACGCGGGACACGAAAGCGTGAACCGCGCGCCGAAATCCGACCGTCTCGTCCTCCCGCCGCGCTATCGCCACGCCGCACGCACCGTCGCGACCGTCGAGGTGATCGGCGTGCACGACGCCGCGATCGTCTATCGCGACCGCGACGGCAACCTGCTCTTCCAGACCGACCCGGTCAGTAACGTCACGGTGATCGCCAAGGGCTTTGTCGCGCCGCAACTCACATTGCGCGACACGCCGCAGAGCAAGCCCGCGCCGCTCGTCGCGACGCCGCGCGATCTCGACGCCGCGCCGAAGCTGCCGATCGGCTGCGAGCCGCCGGCGAGCCCGATCGTGCAACCGGACCTCGCGCGCCTGCCCGGCCGCTGCCTGTCATAGGGGCCATCACATGTGCCGTCCCGCCAATCGATCGCTCGCGCTCGCCGCGCTCGTCGGCGGCGTGATCGCCTGCGCCCCCGCGATGGCGCAGTCCTATGCGCCCGCGGCGCAGGGCAGCTATCCTGACTCGGTGTTCGCCCCAGTGCTGCGCAACGACCTGCCGACGAGCGATGCCGACACGCCGCGCCTGCAGCGCCAGGTCGTCGACTACCCGAGCAGCGAGGCGCCCGGCACCATCGTGATCGATACGCCGCACACCTTCCTCTATCTCGTGCTCGGCAACGGCAAGGCGTTGCGCTATGGCATCGGCGTCGGCCGCGAAGGATTCACCTGGTCGGGCACCGAGACCATCAGCCGCAAGGCCGAATGGCCCGACTGGTATCCGCCGGCAGAGATGATCGCGCGCCAGCCCTACCTGCCGCGCTTCGTCGCCGGCGGGCCGAACAATCCGCTCGGCGCGCGCGCGCTTTACCTCGGCCATTCCGAGTACCGCATCCACGGCACCAACGATCCCTCGACCATCGGCCACGACGTGTCGAGCGGCTGCATCCGCCTCACCAACGCGGACATCGTCGACCTGTTCGGCCGCGTCGGCGTCGGCACCAAGGTCGTGGTGCTGCCGCAGACGCCGCGCGAGGCGCGCAGCACGCATGCGGCGCCGGTGCCCGCGAAGGTCGTCCGCACCTCCACGCGGCGGACCGTCGTCATTCCGGTTGCGGCCGCGCCGGCGCGGCTAGTGGGAATCTCCGCGTTCGGGCTGTACTGAAAGCGCCCCCGGCGTCATTGCGAGCGAAGCAAATCTCTCTTCACTTGCGCATGCGCCTGCGGGATCGAGGTTGCTTCGGCGGCCTGCGGCCGCCTCGCAATGACGATCACTCCTCCTGCAGCGGCAGCCGCACCGCCTTGCCGGTCGCCGCTGCCCGCTCGATCGCGATCGTCGTTTCCAGGTTGATGCGCGCCTGCTCGGGCGTGCATTGCACGGTCGGCGCGCCGGTCACCAGATGGTCGAGCCAAGCGCGCATCTCGTTGCCGAGCGGCCCCCAGAAATCGCCCATCGCCCAGTCGCCCGCCGTGTTGCTGCCGAGGAACGCCATCTCGACCGTGTGATCGGGCACATAGGCGTGCGGAATGCCCTTTTCGGAAAAGATCACATGGTCCATGTGATCGTCGTCGATGATCATGGTGCCTTCGGTGCCGAGCAGCTCGACGCGGTCCGACTGGCCGAGCGTCGGGTAGCGCGACGGCAGGCCGTAGCTGACGCCGAGATTGATCACGGCGCCGTCGGCAAACGTGACGATCGCCCAGGTCACGTCGGAGGCGCTGTAGCCGGCGTCGCGAAAGACGCCGTATTGCGCGCGCGCCACCACCTCGACCGGATGGTTGCCTTCGAGGAACCAGCACATCAGGTCGACGTAGTAGGTGAGCACGTCGAGCACCGGCGTCGCGTGCGGATCGCGCTTGAGGATGGCGAAGGCCTGGGCGCGCGAGTTGTAGACGCGCGCGGTGCCGCCGACGACTCGGCCGAGCCGGCCGTGACGCATCTGCTCCTTGGCGCGCAGGAAGCATTCCTTGTAGCGGCGGCTGTAGCCGACGCGCAGGCTGCCATTGGTCCGCTTGACCAGATCGAGGATGCGGCCCGCATCCTTGAGCGAGAATCCGATCGGCTTCTCGACCAGCACCGGCAGGCCGCGCTCGAGCGCCAGGCACACCGCCTCGGTGTGCTCCTGCTCGGGCGTCGAAACGACGACGGCGGTGACGTCGGGATGATTGATGATCTCCTCGTTGCTGCCCGAGTGGAGATGCGCGCCGGCCTGCTCGGCCAACGCTTTCGCCCGCGCCGGGTCCTTGTCGGAGACGGCGAGAAAACGCACCGAGGGATGCTTGGCGGCGAGCCGCGCCCGCAAGGTGCCGATGCGGCCCGAGCCGACGACCGCGATGCCGAGGTGGGGTTGTTTCATGCATATCGCTCCAATGGCACAACGTCATTGCGAGCCCATCGGGTGTCGCCGCCGGCGAGCTCAAGATAAACTGCGCGAAGCGATCTCGTTCCGCTCGCGCATGCGCCTGCGGATCGAGATTGCTTCGACACGCTACGCGTGCCTCGCAATGACGACTTCACGCAGACGCTGCGCGATGTCGCGGCGATGACGGCGGATGCGGTCTTCGTCGACGTCGATGCCGAGCCCGGGCCGGTCGGACACTTCCACATGGCCGCCCTCGATGCGAATGGGGCGCGCCGTCGCGTCCACGGCGAGGCCTTCGATCGACGGCGTGAAGCCCCAGGCGAGCTGCGGCAGCGCCGCCGCAATGTGCAGCCCGGCCGCGCACGCGACGCTCGATTCGCCCGTCTTGCACGCGACGTTGACCGACATGCCGAGCTCCTCGCACAGACGGCCGGCCGCCATCACGCCGCGCATGCCCCCGAGCTTGATGGTCTTCAGGCTCACGCCGCGCGCGGCCTTGTGCGCATGGTGGCGGCGGATGTCGAGGAGGCCATGGATGCTCTCGTCGGCGCCGATCGCGATCTCGCCGGCCGCCGCCGCGACCGCCGCCATGCCGTCGACGTCGTCGGCCGCGACCGGCTGCTCGAAGAAGGTGAGCCCGCTGCCCGCGATGGCGCGGACATATTGCACGGCTTCGTCCGGGCTCCAGCCCGTGTTGGCGTCGGAGGAGATCAGGCAGCCGGGCCCGAGCACGTCGCAGACGCGGCGGGTGCGCTCGGCGTCGATCAGCGGCTTGTCGATGCCGACCTTGATCTTGAACGCCTCGAAGCCCTCGAGCTTCTTGTGCGCGGCGTCGCGGAGATCTGCGGCGAGCTCGCCGTTGCTGATGACGCCGAGCACCGCGATGCGGCTGCGCACTTTGCCGCCGAGCAGCGCATGGGCGGGGCGGTTCGTTGCGCGCCCGACGAGATCGTGCAGCGCGATCTCGACCGCCGCCTTGGCGGCCTGGTTGCCGTACATGCGAGAATTCATCGCGGCGGAAGCGCCGGCGATGTCCTGCGGATCGCGGCCGAGCAGCGCCGGGATCATGTAGGCGATCGCCGCCATCATGCTCTCGACCGTCTCGCCGGTCATCGTCGGCGCCGAGGCCGCCTCGCCCCAGCCGACCACGCCGGTGTCCGCCTCGATGCGAACCAGCACGTTGTCGGCCTGCCTGATCTCGACGCCCGCCATGAACACGGGCTTTTTCATCGGGAAGGCGACGGCGATCGGCTCGATGCGGGTGATTTTCATGGCCTGTGCTCTTCCAGCTCGACGAGCGCGCCGAGGAAGTCGGCGGGATGGATGAAGGCGATGCGCTCGCCCGCAACATTATATTGCAGGCGGCCGTCGCCGAGGATGCGGACGCCCTGCCTGCCCAGCGTGGCCGCAGTGGACGCCATGTCGTCGGTGCCGAGCGAAAAGTGGTGGATGCCACCCTTGGGGTTGCGTTCGAGGAATTTGGCGATTGGCGAATCCGGGCGTGACGGCTCCATCAACTCGATTTTGGCATTGCCGAGGTCAACGTAGGCGAGGCGCACGCCCTGCTCCAGATTCATGCGCGGCTCGCCGACGGCGAGGCCGTAGGTCTCGCGCAGCCTGCGCGCTGCCGCGTCGAGATCGGGCACGGCGATGGAGACGTGGCTGAGTGAGGTGAGCATGGGGTCGTCCCATCCGTCATTGCGAGGCATGCGCAGCATGCCGAAGGAATCTCGCGCCGCGAGTCATGCGCAAGTCGAACGAGATTGCTTCGCGGAGTTGATCCTTGGGCTCGCCGAAGGCGAGACCCAAGGGCTCGCAATGACGCATTACACCACCTTCTGCTCGCGCAGCTTCGCAACCTGCGCCGCATCCATTCCCAGCTCCGCCAGCACTTCGTCGGTATGCTCGCCGAGCAGCGGCGGCGGGCGGCGGACGGCCGCGGGCGTGTCGGAGAACTTGAAGGGAATTCCCAGCATCTTCAGCGCGCCGATGGTCGGATGCGGCACGGTCTCGACCATGCGGCGCGCCTGCGTGTGCGGCTGGGCGAGCGCCTGCGCGACCGTGTTGATGCGGCCACAGGGCACGCCGACGGCCTTGAGCTTGTCGAGCCAGGCGTCGACCTTGTCGGTCGCGAGCGCTTCGCCGATCAGGCGGTCGATCAGGTCGCGGTTCTCGACGCGGGCGCGGTTCGTCGCAAAGCGTTCGTCCTTGCCCCATTCGGGATGGCCGAGCACGGCGGCCGCCTTGGCGAACTGGGTGTCGTTGCCGACCGCGAGCGCAATCATTGCGTCGGCGGCGGAATACGTGGTGTAGGGCACGATGCTCGGATGGCCGTTGCCGAAGCGGCCGCCGCCCTTGCCGGCGACCAGCACGTTCGCGGCCACGTTCACCAGCATGGCGAGCGAGCTTTCGTAGAGCGAGACCTCGACCTTCTGGCCCCTGCCCGTGCGTCCGCGCGCGTTGAGCGCCGCGAGGATCGAGTTGCAGGCGAGCATGCCGGTGCACACGTCGACGATGGCAACGCCGTACTTGGTCGGTCCCCCGTCCGCCGGGCCGCAGATGCTCATGAGGCCGGACTCGGCCTGCAGGATGAAGTCGTAGCCGGGAAGCGCGCCCTTCGGGCCGCTCGATCCGTAGCCGGTGATCTGGCAGCGCACGAGGCGCGGCGCGTGCTCCTCGAACCAGGCGTCGGTGAAACCCCATTTCGCCAGCGTGCCGAGCTTGAAATTGTCGATCAGCACGTCGGCGCGCGCGATGAGCTGGCGCAGCACCGCCTGCCCGGCCGCGACGCCGAGGTTGAGCGTGAGCGAGCGCTTGTTGCGGTTGACGCCGAGAAAATACGCCGCCTCGCCGGCGACGAAGGGCGGGCCCCAGGTCCGGGTGTCGTCGCCCGCGCCCGGCGGCTCGACCTTGACGACCTCGGCGCCCATGTCGCCGAGCATCATGGCGCAGAGCGGGCCGGCGAGGATGCGCGTGAGATCGACGACGCGGATGCCGGCGAGTGCGCCGCTTTCTGCTTCGCTCATCGCGCGCTCAGCCCTTGCGCCGCATCGACGGCGGCGCATTCAAGTCCTTGGCGCAGCCGTCGAGATAGTCCTCGAGCGCGCGCTTGTTGCGCAGGCGGAACTTCTGGAAGTCCGGCTTGCGGCCTTCGAGGAAGGCGGTCATGCCCTCGATGCTCTCCTCCGAGCCCCATACATGCGCGAGCAGCTCCATGCCGTGCTGCCAGGAGGCGTACAGCAGGTCGGATTCGAAGTTGAGGCTCTTCTTGGTCATGCGCAGGGTCTGCGGGCTGTGGCCCTTGATGGTCTCGCACCACGCGAGCGTCTCCTTGAGCAGGTCCTTCTGCGGCACGCATTTGTTGATGAGGCCGATCTCGGCGGCTTCCTTGGCGCTGAAGCGGCGGGCGAGGAAGATCATCTCGCGCGCGCGGCGCTCGCCGATGATGCGCGGCAAATATTGCGTCGCGCCGACCGTCGGGCAGGCGCCGACTTTCGCGCCGGTCTGGCCCAGCATGGCGTTCTCCGACGCGATGACGAGGTCGCACCACAAGGCCAATTCATGCCCGCCGCCCATGCACCAGCCGTTGACCATGGCGATCACCGGGATCGCGAGACCGCGGATGGTCATGGCGAGGCCCTGCATGCGGTCGTTCCACATGGCGGCGTTGGTCCAGGTCAGCCGCTTCATGGCGTAGAAATCGCCGCCCGCCGAGAACGCCTTGTCGCCCGCGCCGGTGACCACCGCGCAGGCGATCGAGGGATCGTCGCGGGTCGATTTGAGCGCATCGATCAGCTCGTCGAGGGTCTGCTCGCGGAACGCGTTCATGACGCGCGGGCGGTTGATGGTGACCCAGGCGACCTGGTCCTTCACCGCGTAGAGGATGTCGCCGTAGCGGCGGCGCTTCGGCGCCCTGCTCTTTTTCGTGCTGGCCGCCGCCTTCTCCGCCATCGTCCGTGCCATGAGCCGTTTCCCCGCAAGACGTTATGGCCGGGCTCGTCCCGGCCATCCACGTCTTCTGTGGGTGGAGGCTACAAAGACGTGGATGCCCGGCACAAGTGTCTACACCCGGGCCGGCCGAAGGCCGGACCCGGGTGCCGGGCATGAAGGATTCATCCAGCAGAGAAATCGCGGGCAGATGCGAAACTAGAATCGGAATCTGAGGAAAGCTTCAAGCCGAGCGTCCGGATTGCAACGAGGTGAAAAGAATCGAACGAACGCGCGCCTTCCGCGGCGCCGCGATGAAAAGTTCCGCGCGCGGTAGCCCGCATGAGCGAAGCGACATGCGGGACGGCGGATCCCGGATGTCGGCGAACGCGCCTCATCCGGGCTACTCGATCAGCTCAGGAACGGCGAGCCATTGCCGTTGATGATATTGCCGATGATGGCGGCGACCGCGATGTAGAACACGATCGCGGCGATGATGCCGCCGATCCACCAGCCGGGATGCACGTCCGGCCGGCCCGGATGCCAGTCGTTGCCACTCGCGCCGATGATGCTCATGGAACTCTCCTGCCGAATACCGGACAACGACAAGAGGGCGGCTCGAGTTCCACGACCGATGGTCACACCGCCTGCACGGTCTCGATCAGGTCGCGGCTGCGCGGCACGTTGGGCCAGGCCTGATTGAAGTCATCGACCAGCGCCTTGAAGCCGGGCGCCTCGATCACGGCGCGCAGCGTCGCCATGTCGGGAAACTGGTACATCGCGTAATGGACGGAAGGGTCGCTGCGGCTCCAGAAGCGCCAGCCCTTCTCGGCCTTGAAGCACGCCATCGCCATCGGCACGTGGTGGCCGCCATACCATTGGTCGAACTTGGCGCGGTCGGCTTCGTTGGCGACCTGCGCGCGGACCATGAAGTAGGCCTTGCTCGCGTCCATGTGCTCCTCCCATCAAGCGCGGTTCGCCGGCAATTGAGCCTTGCGGCGTCGCTTTCCGCAAGGCGCTCTACCGCGTCAACGCAACCAGATAGACGCTTGTCGCGCTCGCTGACGGATTGACGAAGCTGCAGGCCATCGCGGGGCCGAGCGCGAGGCAGTCGCCGCGCCGCAGACGGTGGGTCATCGCCCCCTCGACGAAGTCGAGCGCGCCGACGAGCACCCACACGCACTGGCCGCGCAGGAACGTGAAGGCCGAGGCCGGATAGTCGATGCGCGCGCCGGGCGGCAGCTCCACCTGCACCAGTTCGGGCAGCGCGCCGGGCGGCGAGACGGCGCGGCGGACATAGCCGGTGGCGGGATCGGTCCAGCGCGGCTGGCTTGCGGCGCGGGTCAGGCGACCCTCCCCGCTCGCGTCGCTCTCGCTGCGCGCGAGCAGCGTCGACAGCGTGAGCCCGAAGGCGCCGGACAGGCGGCCGAGCAGCGCCGCGGTCGGGCTCGCCTCGTTGCGCTCGACCTTGCTGATCATCGCGCGCGAGACGCCCGAGCGCGCCGCGAGGTCGCCGATCGACCAGCCGCGCGCCTCGCGCTCGGCGCGCAGGCGGGACGCGATGGAGTGAGCGGCGAGGTCGGTGTCTTGCATTGTCATCATTTTGTCCATTATAGTGGATGGCGACGGGGACGTCCATCTCTCCCTCTCGCCGTTAGGGAGAGGGTGGCGAGCCCTCGGGTCTCGCCTCCGGCAAGCCCAAGAGTGAACTCCGGGGCGCTCGGCGCTTGAATTCAGGCTCCGAGAGCCCCTCACCCCGACCCTTTCCCCTTCGGGGAGAGGGGGCGCAACCGCCGCCGTGCGTGGAGAGACAATGATGTTGATCCGTAACGCGAGCGAGGACGACCTGCCCGGGATCCTTGCGATCTACAACCACGTGATCGCGCACACGACCGCGGTCTATACCGACGCGCCGGCGCCGCTCGCCGACCGCGAAGCGTGGTTCGCGGCGCGGCGCGCCGGCAGCTTTCCGGTGCTGGTCGCGGACGACGCCGGCGTCGTCGGCTTTGCGAGCTTCGGCGACTTCCGCCCCTGGCCGGGCTATGCGGCGACCGTCGAGCATTCGGTGCATGTGCGCGAAGATGCGCGCGGACGCGGCATCGGCAGCGCGCTGGTGCGGCGGCTGATCGACGAGGCCCGCGCGCGAGACAAGCACGTGATGATCGGCGGGATCGACGCCGGCAACGCGGCCTCGATCGCCCTGCACCGGCGGCTCGGCTTCGTCGAGGCCGGCGTGCTGCGCGAGGTCGCGCAAAAGTTCGGCCGCTGGCTCGACCTCCTGTTCATGCAGCGGATGCTGTGATGCGGGAGATGTGATGCGCGAGATCCGCCTCAACGCCTTCGACATGGCCTGCATCGGGCACATCCAGCAGGGGATGTGGACGCATCCGCGCGACCGCTCGGCCGACTACCGCTCGCTCGACCACTGGGTCGGCCTCGCGCGCCTGCTCGAGCGCGGGCTGTTCGACGGCCTCTTTCTCGCCGACGTGCTCGGCGTCTACGACGTCTATGCCGGCTCCCCGGACGCGGCGCTGCGCAACGCCGTGCAGGTGCCGCTGCTCGATCCGATGCTGCTCGTCCCCGCGATGGCGCATGCGACGAAGCATCTCGGCTTCGGCGTCACCTGCAATCTCGCCTACGAGCCGCCCTACCTGCTCGCGCGGCGCTTCTCCACGCTCGATCATCTCACCGACGGCCGCATCGGCTGGAACATCGTCACCGGCTATCTCGACAGTGCCGCGCGCGGCATGGGCTTCGACGCGCAGATGGCACATGACGACCGCTACGACCTCGCCGACGAGTACATGCAGGTCGTGCGCGCGCTGTGGGAGCAGAGCTGGGAGGACGGCGCGGTGCGGGCCGACCGCGCGGCGGGCGTCTACGCCGACCCGGCGCGCGTGCACCGCGTGCGCCACGCCGGGCCGCAATACCGGATCGACGCGATCCACCTGTGCGAGCCCTCGCCTCAGCGCACGCCGGTGCTCTACCAGGCGGGCGCCTCGGAGCGCGGCCGCGCCTTTGCGGCGCGCCATGCCGAATGCGTCTTCGTCAACGCGAGCAGCAAGGCGAACGTGGCGCGCCTCGTCGCCGATCTGCGCGCCCGCGCGGCGCCGCGCCCGCTGCAGGTCTATGTGGGCGCGACCGTCGTGGTCGGGCGCACCGAGGCGGAGGCCCGCGACAAGCTCGCCGAGTACCGCCGCCACGCCTCGATCGAGGGCGCGCTCGCGCATGCCGCCGCCTCGCTCGGCATCGATTTCGCCAAGTTCGGTATGGACGTAGCCGTCGACGGCACCGCCTCGCAGGCGATCCAGTCGAACGTCGAGGCGATGGCGCGTACGCTCGGCCATGGCTGGACCAAGCGCGCGCTGATCGACCGAATCGTGCTGGGGAGCCGGCAGGAGCCGATCGTGGGCGATGCGGATCAGGTGGTGGAGGCGCTTGCCGCGTGGGTCGCGGAGGCGGATGTGGACGGGTTCAATTTGTCGCGCACGGTCGTGCCCGAGTGCCTGGAGGATTTCATCGCGCTGGTGGTGCCGCGGCTGCAGGAGCGCGCGATGTACAAGCGGGAGTACAGGGAGGGGACGTATCGGGAGAAGTTGTTTGACTCCACCCGATTGCAAGGAGCGTGACACTCGATCCGGTATCGTTCGTTCGCCACCTACGCGAGCAGAGCGTGCCTGAGGAGCGGACCGCGGCAGTTCATCATGCCAGAGCTTGTGACCAAGCAAGACCTGAATCTGGCGCTTGAGAACTTCAAGCTCAGCCTAACGGTTCGGTTTGGGGCAACGCACTTTCTCGCGTTCGGTGCGCTCGCCGCGATCTTGAAGCTCACCTAGTCAGCTTGCCGGCCGGGTTTCATGGCGGTCCCGAGAGGACTCGAACCTCTGACCTTCGGTTTAGGAAACCGCTGCTCTGTCCAGCTGAGCTACGGGACCGGTGGCGATTCAATATCAGACGCACGGGGCGTGATCCACCGCGGGGGCCGGGGAGCGGGCGGCGGTGCCGGCCATGTGCCCGAACAGGCGTCCGCCATGTCCCCGAGCACGCGCCGGTCATGTGTCAGAACGAAATGCAGGCGGGCGCCGCAGCACTCAGCGTTCCATTTTGACTCAGACCCCCACCCGCCCTCGTCCTGCGGACTGCGGCGCGGCAGGCCCGCGAACCCTGCCCACCACGCGCTTTGCGCGCGTGGGAGCGGAGCGCGGACGCTGTGCGATGGTGCACAACGATCGTCACGTTGTCGCCCAACCCGTGCCGCAGAAGCTTGCCGATTGCCGGGGGCACCATGTCGGCAAATTCGATCCTTCCATCCGCGCCGCGACGAGCGCGCGCGTTCCTCCCCGCCGCGACCGCGGCCCTGGTCGCGCTCGCGCCGGCGGCGGACGCGGCGCCGCGCAAGACGTCGGCGCCCGCCGCTTGCCGGCTCGAAACGGTGGCAACCGGCACCGTGAAATCCGTCATCGACGGCCGCACGTTCGTGCTCGCGGACGGCCGCGAGGTGCGACTCGCAGGGATAGAGGTGCCGCCCCTGCCGGGCGGCGCCGGGCCGGCGCCGATCAAGGTCGCGGCGACGCCGGCGGTAGAACGCGCGCCCGATCAAGGCCTTGCGGCCACGGCGGCACTGCGCGCGCTGATCGCCGGCCGCGCGGTCAGCCTGCGGCATTCAAAATTCGTAACCGATCGTTATGGGCGCATCCTCGCCGATGCCGTTGCGGCCGACACCGAATCGCCGTCCGCCGTGAAATCCCTGCTGTCCCAAGGCCTTGCGCGTCTCGCGGCGCACCCGGGCGAGCCCGCCTGCGTGGCGGACCTGCGCACCGCCGAGCGCGCCGCGCGGGCCGCAAAGCTTGGCCTGTGGGGCGATCCGCGCTATTTTCCCAAAGCGGCCGATGACCCGGCGGGGGTCTTGGCCGAACGGGGCCGTTTCACGCTGGTCGAGGGCAAGGTCGTGTCGGTGCGCGAGAGCGGCGGCACGATCTACATGAATTTCGGCCGGCGCTGGAGCGAGGATTTCACCGTTACGATTTTGAAACGTAACGAGCGTCAGTTTACGGCCGCGGGCCTCGCGCTGCGTTCGCTCGCGGGGCGGCGCGTGCTGGTACGAGGATGGATCGAGCAACGGGGCGGTCCCTGGATCGAGGCGACGGGACCGGAGCAGATCGAGGTGATCGGGGAAAAGTAGCGCATGTCCCGGCGACGCGGACGCCGGTTCGCCGGCAAGGACATGCGTACGAGGACATGCGCAAATGCGTGGCCGAGCGACCAAGGGACGGGTTGCGGGTGAACTGGGTGGCGAATTCATTGCGGCAATGCACGCATGGGACGGGACGAACGCTGTTCGCCCTGACCGCGGCCGTGCTCGCGCTCGCCGCCTGCTCGGGCGACCGCTTCGTCGCCGACCAGCAGAACCTGATGTCGGCGACGCCGCAGCAGTCGGCGAACGCGGCGCCCCCGCCGCAGACCCCGGCCGAGCGCGAGCACCAGCGCATCCTCGCCACCTATGGCGGCGCCTACGACGATCCGAAGCTCGAAGCGCGGGTGACCGGCATCGTCAACCGCCTGGTCGCCGCCTCCGACCGGCCCGACCTCACCTACAAGGTGACGCTGCTCAACTCGCCGGCGGTCAACGCCTTCGCGCTGCCGACCGGCCAGCTCTACGTCACACGTGGCCTGCTCGCGCTCGCCAGCGACGACGCCGAGCTCGCCTCGGTGCTCTCGCACGAGATGTCGCACGTGATCCTCAAGCACGCGGCGCTGCGCGAGGAAGAGGCGCGCCAGGTCTCGATCAACAGCGCGGTCGTCAACGACGTGCTGAGCGATCCCAACGAGGGCGCGCTCGCGCTCGCCCGCTCGAAGATCAAGTTCGCGACCTTCTCGCGCTCGCAGGAGTTCCAGGCGGACGAGATGGGCGTCGGCATCGCGGCGCGCGCCGGCTACGATCCGTTCGGCGCCGCGCGGTTCCTCACCTCGATGGGCCGCAACGCCGATCTGCGCGCCGGCGGCAACGGCACGGAAGTGCGCCCACCCGACTTCTTCTCCTCGCATCCGGCGACCCCTGAGCGGGTGAAGGCCGCGCAAGCGACGGCGCGGCAGTTCGCGGCGCCCGGGACCAGCGGGATCGGCGAGCGCGACCGCAACGCCTACCTGCAGAGCCTCAACGGGCTGGTCTACGGCGAGGATCCGGTCGAAGGCTATGTGCGCGGCCGCCGCTTCCTGCATCCGAAGCTCGGCTTCACGTTCACGGCGCCGGAGGGCTTCACGCTGGAGAACACCGCCCAGGCGGTGCTCGGGCTGAAGGACGGCGGCAACGAGGCGCTGCGGCTCGACGCCGTGCACGTGCCCGCGGAGCAGAGCCTCGCCGACTATCTCGGCTCCGGCTGGATCGAGAACGTGGACAAAGCGTCGATCCAGGAGCTCAACCTGGGCGGCCTGCCGGCCGCGACCGCGGCGGCCCGCGGCGACCAATGGGTCTTCCGCCTCTACGCCATCCGCTTCAACGGCGAGGTCTATCGCTTCATCTTCGCGACCAAGGCCGACTCGCCCGAGGTTCAGCGCGCGTTTCGCGAGTCGGCCGCGACCTTCCGCCGGCTGAGCGTCGCCGAGGCGCAGCAGGCAAAGCCGCTGCGGCTCAAGATCGTCACCGTCAAGCCGGGCGACACGGTGGAGAAGCTCGCAAGCCGCATGGCGCTGATCGACCGCCAGGTCGAGCGCTTCCGCGTGCTCAACGGCCTCGCCCCGGGCGATCGGCTGAAGCCCGGCTCGCTGGTGAAGATCGTGGTGGAGTGAGCCTCCTCATCAACCTCCTTGGGCTGTAGGGCAACCGCACGTAGCACCGCGCAAGCCGCGTCCACGCGGCACCGCCGTCGATACGCGATTTTTTGCCACCCTACGACAGAAAGGTCAGAACGACGACGCGACCTGCTCGAGGCCCATCATGCGGGCGAGCACGCGCACTTGGTCCTTCTGCTCGTAGCTCATGCTCATGATCAGCGGGAAGGCGGCGGACTTGAGCTGCTGCACTTCCGGGCCGTCCGGATCGATCCCGGCGAGCGCGCCCTCGCCCGAATAAGCCGAGACCGGCCGCACCGGCTCGCGCGCGACCCGCACGCCGATCGCATGCAGCGCGGCGGCGACCGACGGCCAGTACTGCTCCTGATAATCGGTGAGCTTGAGGCGCGCCTTGATGCTGGCGAGCTGGGCGTCGTTGAACAGCATGCCGCTGTCCTTGGGACCGGTCTTGGGCCGACGCAGATGGTGCACGGGCGCGAGCGAGCGGGTGGCGACGACGACCGGCTTTGCTGGCGCCTTCGGCGCCGGCTCGGCCTTGAGCTCCGACTTCGGCTCGGATTTGGGCTCCGACTTCGCCTCGGCTTTCGGCTCGCGCGACGCTGCGCTGCTCGGCGCGGGCTCGGCGGCGGGCGCCGCCGCGACCGGCCACATCGGATTGGGATTGAACAGCATCGCGCTGTCGCGCGAGCCCGGCTCGGAGACGCTGGCGAGCGCGAAGGTCGCGGCTGGCGCCGGGCCTGTCGCCGCGTCGTCCTTCCAGTCGGCCGGAAAGCGCAGCGCGACCACGTCGGCAGGAGAAATTTCGCGAGAAATTTCGCGGGAAATTTCACGGCTCTCGCCCGGGCTCACGCCCCAGGCGGCAAGCAGGCCGGCAATGACCACGACCCCGAGTGCCGCAAGGCCCGCAAGCACGCGCTTGCCCGCCGTGCGGCGCATCCCCTTCCCGACTGCCACGATTCCCTTCACCCCGTTTACGAAGGCATTAGTCCTCGCAAACGGAGTTTAATTATGACTTAACCATGGAGAGATCGCGATCGGCGCAAATGGTACGAACGTCGATGGGCGAATAGCGAACAGCGAATGGCGAGTAGCAAGTAGCAAGTAGCGAGTAGCGAGTAGAGAGTAGAGTGCGACGGAGGTCCCTTTACTACTCGCTACTCGCTACTCGCTACTCGCTACTCGCTATTCGCAGTTCTTCCCCCACGGGCGCAGCAAAAAGGCCCGGCCGAGCGGCCGGGCCTTCTTGTCTTGGGAGAGAGTAGTCTTGGGACCCGTTCAGGCCGCCTCTTCCTCGACGACGGCTTCCTCGTCGCCGGGCTTGGCGGCGCCGCGGCGCGGGCCCTTGGCCAGCGCCGCCTCGATCTCCTTGATCGCCTCAGTTTCGGTGATGCGCTGCACCGCCGAGATTTCGCGCGACAGGCGGTCGAGGGCCGCTTCGTAGAGCTGGCGCTCGCTGTAGGACTGCTCCGGCTGGGTGTCGGAGCGATAGAGGTCGCGCACCACCTCGGCGATCGCGACGATGTTGCCGGAATTGATCTTGGCCTCGTATTCCTGCGCCCGGCGCGACCACATGGTGCGCTTGATGCGCGCGCGGCCCTTCAGCGTCTCGAGCGCGCGGCGCACGATCGGACCCTCGGCGAGCTTGCGCATGCCGACGGCCGCGATCTTGGCGGTCGGAACCCGCAGCGTCATCTTGTCCTTGACGAAGTTGATGACGAACAGCTCGAGCTTGCAACCCGCGACTTCCTGCTCCTCGATCGCCAGGATCTGACCTACGCCATGGGCCGGATAGACGATGAACTCGTTGGTCTTGAAGCCTTGTCGTTGGGTGGTCTTCTTGGTGGCTACAGTCATTCCCTCAGTCACTCCATGGCGGTCGGCATCGCGCCGGGCCGGCTTCGAAACGGGGGCAGCGCGACGGGCGGTGCCGCGCGCGGCCTGCGAAGTCCTCCGGCGGATGGCGGCGGAGGGTTTGTTGGCGGTCTTTTTCGACTTCGACCGATGACGCGTTTTTGCGGCCACAGCTTTCGCGTGGGTCTCACGCCCCTGAACGACGGTTCCTCGGGAACGCACCGAAAAATAAGGCTCCCCAGGGGGAGCTTGCGGCGCGGGGTTTGTTCATTGTCATTTCTATATAACACATTTTCGTCCGAAATCAAAGCCTTGCGGTACGATAGCGGGGTATTTCTTCGCCCTGGGCGGGGCAAATTCGACCAATTGGTAAACGCCGGTGCCCGCGGGAGGGGAGGAAGCGGCACGCGCGCCTAGTCGCCCTGCCCACCCTGCGGCGAGAAATATTTGAGCTTGTCCTTGACGCCGTCCCACTCCTTGGCGTCGGCCGGCGGTTCCCGCTTGATCGTGATATTCGGCCAGGCCTTGGCGTATTCAGCGTTCAATTCCAACCACTTCTCGAGGCCCGGCTCGGTATCCGGCTTGATCGCCTCAGCGGGGCATTCGGGCTCGCACACGCCGCAATCGATGCACTCGTCCGGATGGATGACCAGCATGTTCTCGCCCTCGTAGAAGCAATCCACCGGGCACACCTCGACGCAGTCCAAGTATTTGCATTTAATGCAGTTTTCGGTGACGACGTAGGTCATAAGGGACGGCTCCGCCGGAACATCGGCCGGCGAGGTGCTAGCGCATGACTGCGTCCTGTGCAAGCAGCCATGCCGCGCGGACATAGGAGAGGCTAGATTCACGCGTTGGCGCCCGGCACATGCCCCGGACGCTACGTTTCGGGCTCGCGGGTGAAGCGCTCGATCGCGCGCCGCTCCTGCTTGGTCGGCCGGCCGGTGCCGGGATCGCGCCGGGCGACCGGCGGGGGGTCATGCGCGGCGGCCGCCGCGGCCGAGCCCAGCGGCGCGAGGTCCTCGTAGAGCGCCTGTCCTTCCGCGGCGCCGCCCCGGCGCAGCGCAAACCCCGTCACCTTGAGCACCCGCACGCGCGCGTCGAGCGCGATCGTCACCACGTCGCCGGCGCGCACCGGCTTCGCCGGTGCCACGACCCGCGCGCCATTGACCCGCACGTGACCGGATGCGGCGAGCGCCGCCGCCGCGCTGCGCGTGCGCACGATGCGGGCGTGCCACAGCCATTTGTCGATGCGCTGGCGGTCGTCGCTCAAGCGGTTCGCGCCATGAGGGGTCTCACCTTGCGCATGGTCTTATCCGAAAAACCGGTGGCCACTCCGTATCAGGTACGGGCCAGGCCTCTCGGGATCACGCGCTACCGTTTTTCCTTCTCGTTCGCCTCGAGCTGCGCTTTCAGGGCGGCGAGCTTGGCGAAGGGCGAATTGGGATCGGGCTCGCGGCTTCCGCGCTCGCGCGGGCTTTTTTCCGTGGTGGCAAAAATGCGGTTCTCCTCGCCGCGATCGCGCCGGTCCGGCCGCCGCTCGCGGCGCTCGGAACGATCGGGCCGCTCGCGGCGCTCCGGACGTTCGCGGTCGGGGCGGCGCCCCTCGCGACGCTCCGGCCGCTCCTCGCGGTTCCCGCGATCACGGCGGCCGTGGCGCCGGCCGCGATCTTCGCCATCCGGCGCGGCAGGCGCCGGTGCCGTGGCGGCCGCGCCGTCTGCGCCCGGCCCCGCTTGCACTTGCTCGGCCCCGGCGGCCGGAGCCTGCGTTGCGGCCTCGCCCGGCGGACGACGCGGCGGACGGCCGTGCCGGCGCGGACCGCGCCGTTCATCGGACCGGCCGCCCGGCCGCCACACCTCGATGAGCTCGGGCTCCGCCACCAGCGCGGGCGCAAGCTCGGCGGCAATCACCTCGGCGGACACCACCTCGGCCGAGATCACCACGGTCGCGGCCGGCACGACGTCGGCGGATTCAGCGACGGCGGGCTCGGCCGCGACCGTCTCGCGCGATGTCTCTTGCACACCGGATGCGATCTCGGCCTCGGCCGCGATCTGCACGACCGGCTCGGAGGCGGCTTCAGCCGCCATGCATTGTTCGATCGCACCCTCCGGCACGGCTTCGAGCGCCGGCGCTGACGCGGGGGTCTCGGCGACCACCAGCGCAGCCGCGTCCGCGTGCGGCGCGCCCGGCGGCTCGCTTGCTTCGGCCGCAACGCCGTCGCCCGGCGCCGATGCCTCGGGCGCCGCCGCTTCGCCCGCCGGCGGCGTCTCGGCCGCCGGCGGCGGCGCGGGCTCGGGCGGCTTCGGCCGCTTCTCCATGCGATAACCGAGCGCGCGCAGGATCGAGGCGAAGTCTTCGCCCGAGGAGCCGGTGAGCGACGTCATCGCCTGCGTGACCACGAAGCCACGGCCATCGATCGCGCCCGCCGGCTTCGCGCCGGTGCCGCCGTCGCGCCAGGCGAGCGCCGGACGGATCAGATCGGCAAGGCGCTCGAGAATGTCGACGCGCACGGCGCGCTCGCCGCAGACGCGGTAGCCGCTCGCGCGATAGAGCGCCTTCGGCGTCTCCTTGTCGGCGGCAAACGACGTGCGGCCGCTCGAGGCGAGCCGCTGCACCTCGTCGAGCCCCTTCACCTCCGGCCCGCCGTGCTTGAGCGCCCACAATTCGGCGGCGAGCGAGCGCGGCCCCGGCTTGAGCAGCGCCGGCACGTAGATGTGGAAGGCGCCGAAGCGCACCCCGTGCTTGCGCAGGATGGCGCGCGCCGCCTGGTCGAGGCTCTTCACGTCCTCGGCGACCTTCGAGCGCTCCAGCACGCCGAGCGCCTCGACCACCTGATACGCGATGCCGCGCGCGAGCCCGGTCACGTCGTCGGCGGCGCCGAGCACGAACAGCGGCGCGAGCAGGCGCTCGATATGCGTGCGCGTCCACAGATCGAGCCGCGTCTGCACGTGCTCGAGCGCGGCGCCGGTCAGATTCTCGTCGGAGAGGATGCGCACGCGCGGCCGCAGGATGTTGTCGCCGGCGGTGAGCTTCGCCACCGCCTCGCCGATCCAGCGGATGGTGCCGCCGGCGGCGAGCACGAATTGCGAGTCGGGCGCCTGCGAGAGCCGCGTCGCGCGCGCCTCGATCTCGCCGGCGAGCGCCTTCTGCGCGGCGGCGCCGAGCGCCTTGGCGTCGCTGCCGCCGCTCGTCGTCTCCGGCGCGAAGCGGAAGCCGTCGAGCCGGCCGATCGCGTGGCCTTCGACGACCACTTCGCCGGTCTTGGTGATCTCGGTTTCCAGCATCGTGTTTTCCCGCAGCCGCCGCATCAGCACGCTGGTGCGGCGGTCGACGAAGCGCTCGGTGAGCCGCTCATGCAGCGCGTCCGAGAGCTTGTCTTCGACCGCGCGGGCGACGCCCTGCCAATGGTCGGGGTCGGTGAGCCAGTCCGGGCGGTTCGCCGCAAAGGTCCAGGTCCTGATATGCGCGATGCGTTGCGACAATGTGTCGATGTCGCCGTCGGTGCGATCGGCCTGCGCCACCTGATCGGCAAACCAATCGTCGGCAATTCTACCCTGTCGCATGAGAAAACCATAGAGGGCGACGACCAGTTCCGAATGCGCGGCGGGCGAGAGCTTGCGATAGTCGGGAACCTGGCAGACTTCCCACAATCGCTCGACCGACTCGCGCGACGTCGCGATCGCGCGCACGTCGTCGTCGCGCGCGGCATGATCGAGCACGAGAATGTCTTCCGCGGTCGGCGCGCGCGTGAGGCCCGCGAGCGTCGGCGCCGCCGCGAGCGACGCCGAAAGGGCGCCGACCGATGCGAAATCGAGATCGGTGTTGCGCCATTGCAATATCTTCACGTTCTCGAAGCTGTGGCTTTCCAGCGCCTGCACGAGATCCGTCTCGAACGGCGGGCAACGGCCGGTGGTGCCGAAGGTGCCATCGCGCATGGCGCGCCCGGCGCGGCCGGCGATCTGCGCGAGCTCCGACGGATTGAGCTTGCGGAACTGGTAGCCGTCGAACTTGCGGTCGGACGCAAACGCGACGTGATCGACGTCGAGATTGAGGCCCATGCCGATCGCGTCGGTGGCGACGAGGTAATCCACATCGCCCGACTGGTAGAGCGCGACCTGCGCGTTGCGCGTGCGCGGCGACAGCGCGCCGAGCACGACGGCGGCGCCGCCGCGCTGGCGGCGGATCAATTCGGCGATCGCATAGACCTCCTCGGCCGAGAAGGCGACGATCGCGGTGCGGCGCGGCTGGCGCGTGAGCTTCTTCTCGCCCGCGAAGGTGAGCTGGGAGAGGCGCGGGCGGCTGAGGATATTGGCGCCGGGCAGGAGCTTCTCGACCATCGGCCGCATGGTGGCGGCGCCGAGCACCAGCGTTTCGTCGCGGCCGCGCCGGTTGAGCATGCGGTCGGTGAAGACGTGGCCGCGCTCGAGGTCGGCGCCGAGCTGGATTTCGTCGATGGCGACGAACGACACGTCGAGATCGCGCGGCATCGCCTCGACGGTGGCGACCCAGAAGCGCGGATTGGCTGGCTTGATCTTCTCCTCGCCGGTGATCAGCGCGACCGCGTCGCTGCCCACCCGCTCGACCGCCTTGTTGTAGACCTCGCGCGCGAGCAGGCGCAGCGGCAACCCGATGATGCCGGACGCGTGCGCGAGCATGCGCTCGATCGCGAGATGCGTCTTGCCGGTATTGGTCGGCCCGAGCACGGCGGTGACGCCATGGCCGCGCGCGACGACGTCACGGGACGTGACGGAGGAGAACGAAATGGCCATCAGGGGTCCTGCCGGCGGGACGCAACGGCCCCTTGTGGGCTCGAATCTGTATCACAATGCAACGCTCGGGGTGGCAAATTCGCTCCCCACTCCGTTACGGCGAACGAGTCTCGAACGAATCGCGGCCGAATCGCTGACTCGTCGAGAGTCGGGATTCGTTCCACGCGACATATGGTGACGCGGGCGTGATGCTGCCACCACATCGTGGGAAAAACGCTCGGACGACGGCGCATTATGACGGTTTCACTGTGACAATTTCATTGAGGACGGGTGATTCATTGCGACGGATGAGCGCGCCCGACTGGGTCCGCCGGCAGCGCGATCTGTTGCGAACAATCGTTACCGGCGTTTCGCGATCATGCGCCAAGCGGAGCGGCGGCGGAAGACTTAAGGGACCTTCACGTTGGCGGCCGAGGCGTGCGGCGGCATGGCGGTGGTGACGAACTCGGTTGCTTCCAGCACGCCCATGCCGAGCGGTGTCGGGATGGAGACGCGGAACGGAACCATCACGCGCGTGCCGGCGATCGGCACGAGCCAAGCCTCGATGTCGCGCTGGGCGATCAGATACTTGATCGCGGTGCGCTGGGGAATATAGCCCGCGATCGGCACGAAATAGAGCGCGCAGACGACGGCCGGGCCGGCGTAGCCCTTGTCGGCCTTGACGGTCTCCAGGCGCTTGTAGGCGAGCTTGAGATCGTAGCGCATGCGGCCATCGAACACCGAGACCTTGCGGCTGCACGCCGCCGGACCGATGAGCTCGCCGCTGCCGACCACATGCGTGAGCGCGCTCGACATCGGGTCGACCACGCCGCGGCGGTGCGCCTCGGTGACCGGGATGCGGTCGGGCTGCGGCGGGCTCGGCGGATCGATCGCGTAGTCCTTGACGTTGCCGGCCGCGAGCGTGATGCGCAGCGCTTCGGTCTTCTTGTCGGTCGTGATGCTCGACGCATAGCTCGCCGGGACGAGATTGCCGTGGCTCACGGCGCCGCGCGACGCGGTCGTTCCCTCGCCGTCGGCGAACATGCGCAGCAGGCCGGTGGTCTTGCCGCTCGCTTCCGCGACGTATTGATCGTCGGTGATGTCGATGACCCAGTTGCCGCGCCCGATCGGCAGGCCGGCGAGCGTCACGACGTAGCGGGCGTCGAGCTTGCCCTGTGCGCGCGCGCCGTCGCCAAGCGCGACGAGCGCCGCAAGACCGCAGGCGGCCGCGGCAAAAACCCGTCGAAGGCCGATGCAACGCGCCGACACGGTCGCTGATCCTTCCCCGCACAACCCCGCAGGCTGAAATTCCCACCGCGACCGGCGCCGCGCGGCCGTCGGGCGTTTCTCTCAGCGTCGAATACGTCCTTTATGTGATCCCGCGACGGGATCGACGGCGCGCGCGCCGATGGCAAGCGCGCATCGTCCGCCACAATATGGGGTGGCAAATCGGGGAGACCAACATGCATGGGATACGGCCGATCCGGCGACCGGCGACGGGTGCGGCCTTGATCGCGGCGAGCGTGCTGGCGGTTCACGGCAGCGCCCAGGCTCGCGGCCGCCGATGGCGCGCTCACGGTCGCGAACCGGCGGATGTCGCCGCCGGAGGCCACGCCTACGGCTTCGCGGTCAACCCGCTGAATGGCGAGGAAGCGAGCGCGATGGCGATGCGCGAAGCAAGCGCCGAGTGACCAACCCCTTGATCGGCTTGGCGGAGTCCGGCCGGCGGCAGCGGAGGCCGCAATCTGTCGGAGGCCGCAATCTTGACGCAGTGCGCGGCGCTCTCTATACGTCCGCGGTCCAATCACACACGGATGCTGCATCCGTCCCGCGCGCGGGCGCGAGGGGCGAAAGACGGAAGGTTTTCAGCCATGTCGCGGCGTTGCGAATTGACCGGCAAGGGCGCGCAGGTCGGCCACAAGGTCAGCCACTCGAACATCAAGACCAAGCGACGCTTCCTCGCCAACCTGGTCAACGTCACCATGATGTCGGACGCGCTCGGCCGCTCGGTCAAGCTGCGCATCTCGACCAATGCGTTGAAGACGGTCGACCGCCGCGGCGGCCTCGACGCCTTCCTGATGAAGGCGAAGGCGGACGAGCTGTCGACCCGCGCGCGCGACATCAAGCGCCAGGTCGAGAAGAAGCTCGCGGCGAGCGCGTAGGCGCAAGCGAATAGCGAGTGGCCGTTCTCGCTTCACTCTTCCCTATTCGCTACTCGCAATTCGCCATTCACAACGTCAGTGCAGCCGGCGCGCCGGCGCATGCCGCGGCGGCTCGACCGGCTCCTTCTCGTCGAACAGCTCGGCGAGCTTGTCCGTCATGGCACCGCCGAGCTCTTCCGCATCGACGATGGTGACGGCGCGGCGGTAGTAGCGCGTCACGTCGTGGCCGATGCCGATCGCGATCAGCTCGACCGGCGAGCGCGTCTCGATCTCCTCGATCACCCAGCGCAGGTGGCGCTCGAGATAGTTGCCGGCATTGACCGAGAGCGTCGAGTCGTCGACCGGTGCGCCGTCCGAGATCATCATCAGAATCCGGCGCTGCTCGGTGCGCGCGAGCAGGCGCTTGTGCGCCCAGTCGAGCGCCTCGCCGTCGATGTTCTCTTTGAGCAGGCCCTCGCGCATCATCAGCCCGAGGTTTTTCCGCGCGCGCCGCCACGGCGCGTCCGCCGACTTGTAGATGATGTGGCGCAGGTCGTTGAGCCGCCCCGGGTTGGGCGGCTTGCCGGCGGCGAGCCAGGCCTCGCGCGACTGCCCGCCCTTCCAGGCGCGCGTCGTGAAGCCGAGGATCTCGACCTTGACGCCGCAGCGCTCCAATGTCCTGGCGAGGATGTCCGCGCAGGTGGCCGCGACCGTGATCGGGCGGCCGCGCATCGAGCCGGAATTGTCGAGCAGCAAGGTCACCACGGTGTCGCGGAAGCTCGTATCCTTCTCGCGCTTGAACGAGAGCGGATGCATCGGATCGATGACGATGCGGGCGAGCCGCGCCGGGTCGAGCAGGCCCTCCTCGAGGTCGAACTCCCACGAGCGGTTCTGCTGCGCCATCAGGCGGCGCTGCAGGCGATTGGCGAGGCGCGCGACCACGCCCTGCAGGTGCGCGAGCTGCTTGTCGAGGTAGCTGCGCAGGCGATCGAGCTCCTCGGGCTCGCACAGCTCCTCGGCGCCGACGGTCTCGTCGAACTTGGCGATGAACGGCCGGTAGTCGGGACCGCGCGGCTCGTTGTGGCCGCGGTTGCGCGGACGCCAGGGCTCGGCAGCGTTGTCGGCGTCGCCCATCTCGCTGTCGTCCGGCATCTCGGCGGAGGGCGCGTCCATCGCCTCGGAGGCGTCCTCGGGCAGCTCGTCGGTCGAAGCCTCGGCCTCCTCGAGGCTCATGCGCTCCATGTCCTCGGAATCGGAGGCTTCGCCGTCCTGGCCTTCCTCGTCCTTGCGGCCGTCCTCGTTCTGGCTCTCGTCGCTCTCCTCGTCCTCGTCGTCGCGGCTGCGCTCGTCGCCCATGTCGAGCGAGTCGAGGAGATCATGCACGGCGTCGCCGAACCGGCGCTGGTTCTCGACCAGGTTCTCCAGCTTGTCGAGGTCGCGCCCGGCACGGCCCTCGATCCACGGCCGCCACAGATCGACCAGGCGCCGCGCGGCGGGCGGCGGCGGCAGGCCGGTCAGGCGTTCGCGCACCATCATGGCGACCGCTTCCTCGATCGGCGCGTCGGCGCGGTCGGTGATCTCGTCGAACTTGCCGCGGTGAAACTTGTCGTCGAGCATGGCGGAAAGATTGGTGGCCACGCCCTGCATGCGCCGCGCGCCGATCGCCTCGACGCGGGCCTGCTCGACCGCCTCGAAGACGGCGCGCGCCTGCTGGCCGCCCGGCATCAGCCGGCGGTGCATCGAGGGATCATGGCAGGCCATGCGCAGCGCGATCGAGTCGGCATGCCCGCGCACGATCGCGGCCTCGGCGCGGGTGAGCTTGCGCGGCGGCTCGGGCAGCCGGGCCTTGCCGCCCACCATGCCAGGCCGCTCGGCCGCAAACGACACTTCAAGCTCGGGGTGGCGCGCGATCGCGCGCAGGCAGCCGGTCACGGCGCGCTTGAACGGCTCGGTCGGCGCTTCCTTGACGGGGGTCTTGGGCTTGCTGTTGGAGGACATCCGCTGTTCTTCCCCCTATCCGGGATGCGCCTTGGCGAAATCCACGGCGGACCAACGGAGAGGGTTTGCTCGCCACCGCCCGACGGGCCTGGTGGATCGTCTTGAGGGGCTCTCCGGCCCTCGCTGGAGCGCTTCCCCTGTTCGGCTCACTTCATTTGCCATCCACCGACGCCAGGGCCGGCATTGGCGTCAGTACCTTGCTCGTTGCGCAACGCCGTCAGCGTGACCGCTCCGCTGAAAGCCACGCAACAGACGACAATGATGAACGTCGCGAGGTCGTAGGAAAAGAGCTTCATTCCGAGGCTCAGCAGAGCCAACACCACCGTCACGAGGGCCACCAGGAACATTCCCAGCGTCACGGCGGAGGATGCGGACGCGTCGCGCAGATAGAGCTTCATTCCGAGGCCGATGAGAACGATGCCCGCCGCCAGGATGATGTAGGCGATTGCCATGTAGATCGTTGTCAGGTCGAGGGAAAACAGCTTCACGCCGATCGCCGCGACAACGACCCCTGCGGTGAAGATCGCAGCGCTGCGCCGCCAACGGCCGTATGGAATGCCCTCGAAGGTCGCCGCCATTGCAAGCAACGCTCCGCACAGCGTCACCCAGATGCCGTCCGCGAAATTGGTCCCCCTCCCGATCACCGCGAGAACCAAGGCGATGACCGCGAGAGCCGTCAGGGCGACGGCGTTTTGCCGCTCCCTCGGAGTTTCCGATCGCTCGACGGCAGGTTGCGTCTCCATCACCCTATCTCCGCGAGGGGCATCATGACTGGCGATGAAGCAAGCTCCCCTCAGCGGGCTCGCTTCGGTCATCACCCTCTCGCCGCACGGCGGAGGGGAGATGAGATCAGCTCAACGCCACGTTCACCGAGCTCTCCGGCAGCTCCTGGCCGAAGCAGCGCTGATAGAACTCGGCGACGATCGGGCGTTCCAGCTCGTCGCACTTGTTGAGGAAGGTCAGCCGGAACGCGAAGCCGATGTCCTTGAAGATGTCGGCGTTCTCGGCCCAGGTGATCACGGTGCGCGGGCTCATCACGGTCGAGAGGTCGCCGTTGATGAAGGCGTTGCGCGTCAAGTCGGCGACACGCACCATCTTGCCGACGATGTCGCGGCCCTCCTCGGTGCGATAGTGCTTCGCCTTGGCGAGCACGATCTCGACCTCGTTGTCGTGCGGCAGGTAATTGAGCGTGGTCACGATCGACCAGCGATCCATCTGCGCCTGGTTGATCTGCTGCGTGCCGTGGTAGAGGCCCGAGGTGTCGCCGAGCCCGACCGTGTTCGCGGTCGCAAACAGGCGGAATGCGGGATGCGGCTTGATCACCCGGCTCTGGTCGAGCAGGGTGAGACGGCCCGATGATTCGAGCACGCGCTGGATCACGAACATCACGTCCGGACGCCCCGCGTCGTACTCGTCGAAGCACAGCGCGACATTGTGCTGGTAGGCCCACGGCAAGATGCCGTCGCGGAACTCGGTGACCTGCTGCCCATCCTTGATGACGATCGCGTCCTTGCCGATCAGGTCGATGCGGCTGATGTGGCTGTCGAGGTTGACGCGCACGCACGGCCAGTTGAGCCGCGCCGCCACCTGCTCGATATGGGTCGATTTGCCGGTGCCGTGATAGCCCGTGACGATGACGCGGCGGTTCTTGGCGAAGCCGGCGAGGATCGCGAGCGTGGTGGCGCGGTCAAAACGGTAATCGGTGTCGACATCGGGTACATGCTCGCTGGCTTCCGAATACGCCGGCACTTCCATATCGCTATCGATTCCAAACACTTGCCGGATCGAGACCTTCATGTCGGGCAGGCCGGCTTCAACTTCGGCAGTCATTGCTCCTCCGTGGCCTCGCATGTCCGAGGCGCAGAACGGCTCATTGGGTGCGGGTCGGATGTTGTTACGCAACCTAGCAGAAAGGCCAGGGCCCGCGGAAGCGGCTCGAACGGGTTTCAGCGCCGCCGGAAACGACTATCTGCCGGCGCTGCGTCGAAGTCCAATTTGCAGGATAAATTCAATGCATATCAAATAGTTATGATGAGGCCCGAGCGCAAGGGCGCCGACCGCAAACGAGGCTCGCGCCGGTCGGCGCCGCGCCGGCGGGCCGCTCGCCCGGCTCAGCCCCATACCTCGCGCGCGGTCTCGACGATCATGGCGAGCTTCGCCCATTGCTCGTCCTCGGCGAGCACATTGCCCTCCTCGGTCGACGCGAAGCCGCATTGCGGGCTCAAGGCAAGCTGGTCGAGATCGGCATTTTTCGCCGCCTCGTCGAGCCGCCGCTTGATCGTATCCTTGCTCTCGAGCTCGCCAGTCTTGGTGGTGACGAGGCCGAGCACCGCGGTCTTGCCCTTGGGCAGCAGCCGCAGCGGCGCGAACGAGCCGGCGCGCTCGGTGTCGAACTCCATGAAATAGCCGTGCACGTTGGCGCGGTGAAACAGCACTTCCTGCACCGCCTCGTAGCCGCCCGCGCCCATGTAGGTCGATTTGTAGTTGCCGCGGCACAGATGCATCGTGATCGTCATGTCGGGCGGAATGTCGGCGATCGCCGCGTTGATCAGATCCGCATAGATGCCGCCGAGCCTTTCCGGATCGTCGCCGCGCGCCGCGACCTGGGCGCGGTAATTGGCGTCGCACAGCATCGCGATGAACACCTCGTCGAGCTGCAGGTAGCGGCAGCCCGCGTCCGCAAAGGCGCGCACCGCCTTGGCGTAGGCGCGGCCGAGATCGGCAAAGAATTCGTCGAGGCGCGGATAGACCGTCTCGCTGATCGGTCCGCGGCCGACGCGGCCATACATCGCGGAGGGCGCCGGGATCGTCATCTTGGGCGTGCGCTTGGTGTGCGCCTGCACGAAGCGAAAGTGATCAAGCATCGGGTGGCCGGCGAAGTCGAGCTTGCCGACCACGCGCGCGCCCTCGGCGCGCGTGGTCACCCCGGCGAAGGCGATCCCGGAGTCCATGGCGTAGCGCTCGACGCCGGCGAGGCCCCAGAGGAAGTCGAGATGCCACCACGAGCGGCGGAATTCGCCGTCGGTGATCGAGTTGAGCCCGACATCCTCCTGCCGCTTGATGATTTTTTCGATCTCGCGGTCCTCGACCGCCCTGAGCTCGTCCGCCGTGATCTCGCCCTTGGCGCGCTTCACCCGCGCCGCCTTGACGGGCGCGGTGCGCAGCAGGCTGCCGACGTGGTCGGCGCGGAATGGCGGCTTGGTGCGTTGCATGGCGTCTCTCCCTCCACGTTCATCGTCATTGCGAGGCGCGCGCAGCACGCCGAAGACTCGCCCGATAACATCGCGATTGCTTCGGCGGCCTGCGGCCGCCTCGCAATGACGTCGTCAGGTCTCAGCAGTAGCCGACGGACTTGAGGTAGTTATACGCCTCGATGATCTCGCGCAGCTTGTCCTCGGAGCCGCGGTCGCCGCCGTTGGCGTCGGGGTGGTGGCGCTTCACCAGCTCCTTGAAGCGCGCCTTGATCTCGGGGCGTTGCGCGTCGGCTTCGAGGCCGAGCGTATGCAGCGCCTTGCGCTCGGCATTGCGCACCATGCGCCGCTCGGCCTCCTGGCGCGTCTGCCCGCGGCGCGGCCGGGCGCCCAGCTCGCCGAACATCTCGAACGGATCGTCGGCGCCGTCATAGCCGTTGTGGAAGCGGCGCGAGCGCGGCTTGGCGGGGCGGTTGCCGCCGAGCATGCCCATCTTCCAGGTCGGGCGATGGCCGGTGACCGCGTCCTTCTGGTAGCGCGCGACCGCGTCATCGCTCATGCCGGCGAAAAAATTGTACGAGGAATTGTACTCGCGCACGTGATCGAGGCAGAAGCGCCAGTATTCGCGCTCCCGGGTGCGCCCCTTCGGCGCCCGGTGGGTCGCGGCGTGCGCGCAGCCCGGCCAGTCGCAGGACGGCAGCGAGGTGCGCAGCCGGCGGTCTTCGTCCGGCTTGACGCGAATGCGATCGAACAGGGGCGAGTCGAATTTCATGACCCAACATTATGCGAAGTTCGCAGCTTACCCCGCAAGCTTGACAAATTCGTTTCGCCGGAGGCCGGCATTGCGCGGATCGGGCCATTGACCGGGGTGGCCGCCGCTCATTTTGCGCATATCCTTGTCGGCGAACCGGTTTCCACTTCGCCGGGATATGCGCTAAGCGGGGCCCATGCCCGAGCCGATGCGCGTTGCCGATATCATCACCAAGAAGCTGACCGCCGCTTTTGCCCCCGAAAGCCTGCGGGTGGTGGACGAATCCCACCGGCACGAAGGCCATGCGGGCCACCGCCCGGGCGGACAGACCCATTACCGCGTCTATATCGTGTCGGAGGCCTTCCGGGGGAAGAGCCGGATCGACCGCCATCGCCTGATCAACCGAACGCTCGCCGGCGAGCTCGCCGGCGGCGTGCACGCGCTTGCGATCCATGCCGCGGCCCCCGGCGAGGACGGCGCCGCCTGAGGCGAGGGCGCCCGCCTGCCGTCGCGCGACAATGCCGCAGCCCCGCCTGCGTTCCGGTTGCGCAACAAACGCGATAGGGTGGGCGTCGCGCCGCCAACCGCCGACAAAGGCGGGCGCGCGCCCCCAGGAGGATCACGCATGACGCGCCGAGATTGGCTCACCCTTGCAAGTCTCTGCCTTGCGCTGGCCGTTTCGGCGCACGGCGCGCAGGCGCAAGCCGACAACTACCCGAGCAAGCCCGTGACCATCATCTCCGATGCGGCGGCGGGCTCGACGCCCGACGTCGACGCGCGCTTCATCGCCGACGGCCTGAGCAAGATCTGGGGCCAGCAGGTCGTGGTGGTCGATCACCCGGGCGCGAGCGGCGGCATCGCGGCGCGCGCCGCCGCCGAGGCGCAGCCCGACGGCTACACGCTCTACATGCCGGCGCTCGCGACCTTCATCGCGCAACCCGGCCAGGTGCCCAACCTGCCGCTGCAGCTGCCGCGCGATTTCGTCGCGATCGGATTCACGGCGGAAAACCCGATGTTCATCGCGGTCAATCCGAAGCTCGGCGTCAACACGCTGCCGCAGCTGATCGCGCTCGCCAAGCAGAAGCCGGGAGAAATCTCCTATGCGACGACCGGCGTCGGGCGGCTCACCCATCTCACCGGCGAGCTCTTGCAGACGCGCGCCGGCATCAAGCTCTTGCTCGTGCCCTACAACGGCGGCCCGGCGCGCGCCGCCGCCGACGTCATCGGCGGGCGCGTGTCCTTCATCATCGAGGGCTATTCGGGCATCGCGGCCTCGATCAAGTCCGGCCAGTTGAAGGCGGTGGCGGTCGCCTCGGCGCAGCGGCTGCCCGACTTCCCCGACCTGCCGACCGTCGCCGAGACGCTGCCGGGATTTTCCGCCACCGGCTGGCAGGTGATGGTGGCGCCGAAGGGCACGCCCGACGCGATCATCCAGAAGGTGAGCCGGGATCTCATCACGGTCACCAAGGATCCGGGCCTGAAGGCCAATCTCGGCCGGCTCGGCAGCTATTCGCGCGCCATGGACGCCGCGCAGGCGCTTGCCTTCGTGCACGACCAGCAGGCGATGTGGGCGCCGGTGCTCAAGCAGATCGCCGCCAAGATGAAATGACCGCAGCGCCGGCCTGAGCGCGGTGCCGGCCTGAACGCCCCGACGGTGACCGAGGTTCCCCGGTGATCGACCGGATCGAGATCACGCGGGCCGACGACGCCATAGGCGCGCCGGTCGGCCACACCGGCATCGTGCTGCGCGAGGCGGAAGGTCTTCGCCACGCAGCCGCGCGGACGCGTGCGTTTCGACATCATGGAGCCTTATGTGCTCGACTTGGCGCTCGCACCGCGCACCGGCACGCTCGATCTGCGCGGCCTGCCCTGGTGACGGGTCGCGGACCGCCGATCAGCGCGCCGGCGCGAGCCGCATGGCCGCTTTCGTCACCGGCGTGATGCGCAGCGCGGTGAGCCGATTGCGCTCGCGGCGCAGCACGCGGAAGCGGAAGCCGTGGAACGTGAAGCTCTGGCCGGGGTCGGGAATCAGCCGCGCCTCGTGGATGACGAGACCGGCGATCGTCGTCGCCTCCTCGTCGGGGAGATTCCAGTCCATCACCCGGTTGAGGTCGCGGATCGGCACCGCACCGTCGACATTGACCGAGCCGTCCGGCTGCGGCCGCACCCCCGGCACCGCGACGTCGTGCTCGTCCGTGATGTCGCCGACGATCTCCTCGAGAATGTCCTCGAGCGTGACGATGCCCATCATCTCGCCGTACTCGTCGACCACCAGCGCGAACGGCGTCTTGCGCCGGCGGAACGCCTTGAGCTGCTCGCTGAGCGGGCGGATCTCCGGCACGAACCAGGGCGGCCGCGCGATCTTGGCGAGATCGACCTTGGATAGGTCGCCATCGGCGGCGCGCAGCGCGTGCAGGAGATCCTTGGCGTGCAGGATGCCGATGATGTTCTCCGGCGTGTCGCGCCACAGCGGCACGCGCGTCACCGGGGCGGCGAGCACCGCCGCGACCGCCTGCTCGGGCGGCTGGCCGGCATCGACCATGATCACCTCGGTGCGGTGGATCATCACGTCGGCGACCGTGAGGTCGCGCAGGTCGAGCAGGCCGCCCAGCATGTCGCGATCGAGCTTTTCGACGCCGCCCTCGCGGTGAAACAGATCGACGGTGCCGCGCAATTCCTCGTGCGGCGACAGGATCGGCTTGTTCTCGCCGACCTTGAAACCGAACGCGGCGAGAATGCGGGCGACCAGCCAGTAGACCGCGGCGAGCACGGGCGTGAGCAGGCGCACCACCCAGCCGATCGGACGCGCGACCGCCAGGGCGAAGCGATCGGGCGAATCGATCGCGGCGGTCTTCGGCAGCACCTCGCAGAAGACCACGACCACGACCGTCATGATCAGGGTCGCGGCGAGAATGCCGCTCGCGCCGAACCATTTGAGCAGCAGGCCGGTCGCGAGCGTCGAGGCCGCGATAGTGGCGACGTTGTTGCCGACGAGCAGCGCGCCGATCAGCTCGTCGCGCGCCTCGAGCAGGCGATTGACGATGCCGGCCTTGGCGTCGCCGTCCTTGGCGAGCCGCAGCATGGTGGCGCGCGACGACGCGGTGAGCGCCGTCTCGCTCCCGGAGAAGAAAAACGATGCCAGGAGACAGACGGCGACCGCAGCCAGAACGAGCCAGTCGGCAGTGCTCATTGGGCGAGCTTGCGGGCGAGGAAGGAACGCACCTCGGCGGCGTCGACGTCGGACGCGACGAATGCCTGGCCGATGCCGCGGACGAGAATGAACGTCAGCCGGCCGCGCCGCACCTTCTTGTCCTGCGCCATCAGATCCATGAGCTCGTCGACGCCCGGCACGCCGCCAGGCACCTCCGAAATGTGGGTGGGCAGGCCGACCTTGCCAAGGTGGCGCTTGACCCGGTCGGCGTCCGCCGGCGGCGTGAGCCCGCGCGCGGCGGAAAAATCGAAGGCGAGCGACATGCCGAGCGCGATCGCCTCGCCATGCAGCAGCCGGTCGGAAAATCCCGCCGCCGCCTCGAAGGCGTGGCCGAAAGTATGGCCGAGATTGAGCAGCGCGCGGTCGCCGGTCTCGCGCTCGTCGCGCGCGACGATGTCGGCTTTCATCCGGCAGCTCGTCGCGATCGCGTGCTCGCGCGCCGCGGCGCGGCCGGCGAAGACGTCGTCGGCATTGGCCTCGAGCCAGGCGAAGAAGCCGGCGTCGCCGAGCAGGCCGTATTTGGCGACCTCCGCGTAGCCGGCGCGGAATTCGCGCGCCGGCAGCGAGTCGAGCAGCTGCGTATCGATCACCACCAGGATCGGCTGGTAGAAGGCGCCGATCAGGTTCTTGCCGTGGCGCGAATTGATCGCGGTCTTGCCGCCGACCGAGGAGTCGACCTGGGCCAAGAGGGTGGTCGGCACCTGCACGTAGTCGAGGCCGCGCCGCACCGCGGCGGCGCAGAAGCCGGCGAGGTCGCCGACCACGCCGCCGCCGAGCGCGATCACCACGTCGCCGCGCTCGATGCGCGCGGCGATCAGCGCGTCGCACACCCGCTCGAACATGGCGATGCTCTTCGAGCCCTCGCCCGCCGGCACGCTGACCTGGGTGGCGGCGATGCCGGCGGCGGCGAGCGCGCCTTGCGTCGCGTCGAGCATCAGCCGCTCGACGTTGGCGTCGGTGACGATCGCCGCCTTGGCGCCGGGCTTGAGCGCGGCCACGCGCGACCCGAGCGA